>QWBY01003147.1_pt1 | contig 14516 bp, 2 predicted proteins | sample 1972471 | NCBI WGS metagenome assembly QWBY01 (sample SAMN09866722, study PRJNA288562) | Human gut metagenome isolate term6_stool, whole genome shotgun sequencing... | reverse complement strand
CATTGCAACTTGTGCAACATAAACATAACCATAAGTTGTCATCATTAAACCAAGGTCTTTCTTTCTAACTTTTTTACCACTTGCTGCAAATTTTGCTACTGCTGCAAGAGGAGTTGCCTTTGAGCTTTGTCCACCTGTATTTGAATAAACTTCTGTATCAAATACGATTATATTAATGTCATCACCGCTTGCAAGAACATGGTCTACTCCTGAGAATCCTATATCATAAGCCCAACCATCTCCACCGTAAATCCAAACTGATTTTTTAACTAAATAATCTTTTAGTGATTTAATTCTTTCAATAATTTTATTTGCTTCATCATTGTCAGTTTTGTTTGCGATTAATGATTCAATTTTTATAGCTGCTTTTTTGCTTTCTTCAAAGTCATCGTTATTTTCTAACCATTCGTTAAATGCATCGTTTAATGGTGTAGAAACTTTTAATTCTAAGAATTTTTTCATCAAAGTTTCTAGTAAGAATTTGTTTGATTTTGTTGCAAGCAACATTCCATATCCATATTCTGCTGCATCTTCGAATAATGATGATGCCCAAGCTGGTCCTTCGCCATTATTATTTGTACAATATGGCATTGATGGAACTGATGAACCCCAAATTGATGAACATCCTGTTGCGTTTGAAATGATTTGATGATCACCATATAATTGAGTGATTAATTTAGCGTAAGGAGTTTCTCCACAGCCTGCACATGCACCTGAGAATTCAAGCAATGGTTGGCTAAATTGAGAATTCTTAACATTTGTTGGAGCTATTTCATCATTTCTATATCCAACTTCGCCATGAGCGTATTCCCAATTTTCTGCTTGTTTTTCGATTTGTTCATCTATTGGTTTCATAGCCAAAGCTTTCTTTGGAGCAGGACATACGTCAACGCAGTTTCCACATCCCATACAATCGTATGGAGAAACTTGAATTCTAAATTCGTAACCTTCTAGTCCTTTGCCTATAGCTTTTTTAGTTTCAAATCCTTCTGGAGCTTTAGCTTTTTGTTCTTCATCTAATAAGAATGGTCTAATTGTTGCGTGTGGGCAGATATATGAACATTGGTTACATTGGATACAATTATCTATATTCCATTCTGGAACAAATAATGCTATACCACGTTTTTCATATCTTGAAGTTCCTGCCATATATTGACCATCATCGTATGGAAGATATGTTGAAACTGGAAGATCATCTTCTTCTAAGTTTATTATTGGTCTTACCATATTTTTGATAAAGTCTGGTTCATTTTCATTTGCACCTTCTCTATCTTCGCCAAGGTTTTTCCATTCTTCTTTAACTTTTATTTCTTGTAATTCTTCACTTGCACGGTCAACTGCTTTGTTGTTCATATCAACAATATCTTGACCTTTCATTCCATAAGATTTTTCAATAGAATCTTTTAGATATTTTATAGCATCTTCAATTGGTAAAACTTCTGAAAGAATGAAGAAAGCTGTTTGGATAACCATGTTTGTTCTGTGTCCAAGTCCAACTTCTTGAGCAATTTTTGATGCGTTTACTGTGTAGAATTTAATATTTTTATCTGCTATTTCTTTTAATAAATAATTTGGTATATGTTCTTCAAGTTCTTCTTCTGACCAAATTGTATTTAATAAGAAAATTCCACCTTCTTTAAGGTTTTTAACAAGGTCATATTGTCTTACATAAGCTTGAGGTGAGCATGACACAAAGTCAGCTTCATCTATAAAGTAAGCTGCATGGATTGGGTTTGGAGAAAATCTCAAGTGAGACATTGTTAGACCATTAGATTTTTTAGCATCATAGTCAAAATATCCTTGAGCAAACATATCTGTATTATCGCCTATAATTTTTATAGCGTTTTTATTTGCTCCTACTGTTCCATCTCCACCATTTCCCCAGAATATACAACGTGTTGTTTGTCCATCAGAAATTACAAAGCTATTGTCAACTTCAAGGGATGTATTAGTTACATCATCAATAATTCCAACTGTAAAGTGATTTTTTGGTTCATCTTTTGCTAAATTATCAAATACTGATTTTATATGAGCAGGTCTTGTATCTTTTTGTCCAAGTCCATATCTTCCTGCTATTATTTTTGGATTTCTATCTGAATCTGAGAAAGATTCTAATACATCTAAGTATAGAGGTTCTCCAGCAGAACCTTTTTCTTTTGTTCTATCTAAAACCGCAATTCTTTCTACTGTTTTTGGAATTGCTTCAAGTAAATGTTTAGTTGAGAAAGGTCTATAAAGATGTACTTTTACAAGTCCAACTTTTCTTCCTTCTTTGTTCAATTCTTCTACTGTTTGTTGAATTGTATCAGTTCCAGAGCCCATAGCTATAATTATATCAGTTGCATCTTCTGCACCTTCATAATTAAATAATGAATAATTTGTTCCAATTTTTTCATTAATTTTATTCATATAATCAACAACTATTTCTGGAAGTCCATTGTAAGCTTTGTTTTGAGCTTCAGTTCTTTGGAAATATCCACTCTTTTCAAATACACCACGCATAGTTGGTCTGTGTGGATTTAAAGAATCGTTTTTAAAATCATCGATTGCTTTCCAATCAACCATATCTTCAAATTGGTCATAATCCCAAACATCGATTTTTTGAATTTCATGGCTTGTTCTAAATCCATCAAAGAAATTAACAAATGGAACTCTAGCTTTTATAGCTGAAAGATGAGCTACTGGAGAAAGATCCATAATTTCTTGTACAGAACCTGATGCAAGCATAGCAAAACCTGTTGCTCTTGCTGCCATAACGTCTTGATGGTCGCCATACATATTGATTGAGCATGTTGATAGGGAACGAGCTGCTACGTGAAAAACTGCAGGAAGTCTTTCGCCGGCAATTTTGTACATATCAGGAATCATTAATAGAAGTCCTTGACTTGCTGTGTATGTAGATGTAAGTGCTCCTGCTGCAAGTGATCCGTGAACTGCTCCTGCTGCTCCTGCTTCATGTTGCATTTCTGTAACTGAAACTGGATTTCCATATAAATTTAATCTTCCATTTGCTGCCCATTTGTCTATAAATTCTGGCATTGGTGAAGATGGAGTTATAGGATATATAGCTGAAACTTCACTAAAAGCGTAAGATACGTGAGCTGCTGCTGTGTTACCGTCCATGGTAACTTTTCTTCTCTTTATCGTCATAAAAATTACTCCTTTTTAATAAATTTTCATAATTAATTGTCTTAAGATCATAAGCTCAAAAATAGAACTCAAAAGAGTTCTATTTTTTTATTGCTTAACTAGTTCATCAATGTATTCTGCATTAGCTTCTGGATCTAATTTAAATCCTGAAATTTTATTTACTATACAAGCTATTGCAGCATCGCCTGTGATATTACATGCTGTACCAAATGAATCTTGAGCAACATATAATGCAATAATTAATGCTGTCATAGGTTCTGTAAATCCTAGCATTGATTGAAGAATACCTAGTGCTGCCATTACTGCTCCTCCTGGAACTCCAGGTGCTGCTACCATTGTAACACCTAGCATAAGGATGAATGGGAACATGTGTTGGAATCCTACATCTGATCCATTAAGCATAAGAATTGATAATGAACAAGATGTTAATGTGATTGTTGAACCTGATAAGTGAATTGTTGCACAAAGTGGAATTACAAAGTCTGCTATACCTTTGTTTACACCTAATTTATAAGTTTGGTTAAGTGTAACTGGGATTGTTGCTGCAGATGATTGTGTTCCTATAGCTGTCATGTAAGCTGGAATCATAGTCTTGATTTTTGAGAATGGATTTCCACCTGACATTGAACTTGCAATTGTAAATTGTGCAGTAATTGTTAGATAGTGTAGTATCAATACCATGATAAATACTCTTGCGAATACTGATAATACGACTGCTACAGTTCCTTCATAAGCCATGTTAGCAAAAATACCACAAATGTGGAATGGCAATAATGGAATTACAACATTTGATATTAATTTTGTAATAATATCAGAGAATTCATGAACTGCTTTTTTAAGAACTTCAGCTTTAGCTGCTGCTATACCAACACCTAGTATAAATGAAATGATAAGTGCTGTTGTAACAGAAAATACTGGATCCATTGGTGATTCAAATATTTTTTCTAGAGCTTTTCCTGAGTTTTTCTCTGGATCAAATGAGATTGCTCCCTTTTTAATAAAGTTAGGAAGAACAACGCTGCCTACAAAATATGTAATAGTTCCAAAGATAATTGTTGACAAATATGCAATACCTGCTGTAATTGCTAGTGTCTTTCCTGCTGAATCTCCAAGATCTGCTATACCTGGAATTACAAATCCCATAATAATTAGTGGAATAACAAATCCTAAGAAGTTGCCAAATAGACCATTAAAAGTAATTAGTATTCTAACTAAGATTTTTAAAACGTCAACTTTTTGACCTGCAAGCCCAATTAGAATACCTAGAATGATTGCAATAATTAGTCTTGGCAATAAACCTAGTTTCTTCATTTCTATTTTTCCTCCTTGAAATGAATAATATTGATCTTAAGATCAACTAAATAATATCAGTTTTACGTTTTCATGTCAACTTTATTTATGATTTTAAAAATATATTTTTATTCTTTGCGATTTTTTCAAAAAATATTTCAAATATTGTAAGTTCAAAGATTATAAAATTTATATTTATTTATTATACACTTATTTTTTAAAATTTTATAAAAATTTTACAGTTATTTGATTTATGATATAGTTTTCCCTCTGCACCTAGATAAAATAAAATGATTTGCATCTAAAATTTGTAATCTACAAAAAAATATACTAAAATATACATCAATTATTCCATCAAACTTTCCAAATATTTTAATTTTATATTGATTTCATAAATATTATGCACAAAAAAGACGAGGATTTTTAATTTCCTCGCCTTTTTATAGCTAGATACTTTTATATCTCTTAGCTTATTCCTTATTAATAAATATTTTAATATTTATTTTTTTTATTTTTGTATAGAGCAAATGCTGATCCAATTAAGACAAATATAAGATTAGAAGAACCTTCTATACCAGTCTTAACATTTGATTTGCTTCTAGAATTTGCTCCAGTTGAAACTTTTATTTTGCCTATTTTGTTTGGAACAAATTTCCATTTTCCTGTGAAATTTACATCCTTACTATTAACTACACTACTATCTTTATCATATCCTTCAAATACCCAAGTACCATCTTTTACTTTAACTTCTAATTTAGAAGGTTTTGTAGGAGAAACTTTAGTACCATTTTCTATTCCATCTTGATTTTTTGGAAGAAGGTCTAAGATTTCTTTTGGTAGAGATTTACCTGGTGTAGATGATTCAAATTTGTGAGTTACTTTATATTTATTTTCTGCAGATGAAGATTTTTTATAGATATGAATAGACTCATAGCCTTTAATATCTTTCTTAGGTTTTTTACCATCTTCACTTTCTGCGATAGGATTACCTTTTTCGTCTACGAACTTAGTAACTACTTTTGTTGGAGCAGCTTTCTTTCTATAAACATAGATTATATTTCCCTTCTCATCTGATTTTGTAGTTATTATTTCATATCCTTCGATATTTTTGCTTGGATGTTTTCCTTTTTGAGTGTCAGAAATTTCATTTCCATTTTCATCAACATACTTAGTTACAACATCTGGTGTAAGAACTTTCTTCTTATAAACATGAATTGTATTACCATTATTATCTTTATTTGTACTTACATAATCGTAACCTTCTATGTTTACTTGATTTTGTGTTCCTTCTTTTGGAAGAAGTAGTTGGTTTCCATTTTCATCAACATATCTTGTCTCAACTTTTACAGCAGGTGCAAGCTTTTGATAAATATGTCTTGTATTACCATTTTCATCTTTTTCTGTTCTTACTAATTGATAACCTTCTATATTTGATGGATCATGTGTTCCTGCTTTATCAGCTAGTATTTGATTACCTTCTGTGTCTAAATATCTTGTTTCTACATCTTGGATAGGTTTTTTCTTGTAAACATGAATTGTATTACCATTATTATCTTTATTTGTACTTACATAATCGTAGCCATCAATATTTACTTGATTTTGTGTTCCTTCTTTTGGAGGAAGTAGTTGGTTTCCATTTTCATCAACATATCTTGTCTCAACTTTTGGAACAGGTGCAAGTTTTTTGTAAATATGAACGGTATTACCATTTTCATCTTTTTCTGTTCTTACTAATTGATAACCTTCTATAGTTGATGGATCATGTGTTCCTGCTTTATCAGCTAGTATTTGATTACCTTCTGTATCTACATATCTTGTTTCTACAGTTGGACTAGGTGTTTGTTTAAACTTATAAACATGAATTACATTACCATCTTTGTCTGTTTCAGTTTTTACAAATTCATATCCAGGAATATCTTTTTTATCTTGTTTTCCATCTTCATCCTTAGCAATAGGATTTCCTTTTTCATCTACAAATTTAGTAACTACAGATGGACTAGGAGTGGTTTTTTTCTTGTAGATATGTTTTGTATTACCCTTATCATCAGTTGTGGTTTTTACAAATTCATAACCGTCGATATCTTTATTAGTTTGTTTACCATTTTCTTTTGGAGCAATAGTATTACCATCTTCATCGACGTATTCTGTAACTACATCAGCAGGTGGTGTGACTTTCTTCTTGTAGATATGTTTTGTATTACCTTTATCATCTTTTTCAGTTTTTACAAATTTATATCCATCGATCTCTTTATTAGGTTTTGTACCATCTTCCTTAGGAGCTATAGTCTTACCATTTTCATCGACATATTCTGTAACTACATCTGGAATAAATTCCCATGTTCCTGTGAATTCTACATCTTTATCTTCTACTTTTTTGTTTTCTTTATCGTAACTTACAAATTTCCAAGTTCCATCTTTTACTTTAACTGTTTTTGTTTTTGGCTCTGTTGGTGTTACTTCATCGCCTTTTACTTTTCCAGTTTGATTTGCTGGTAGAAGATCAGTTACTTCTTTAGGAAGTTTTTTATTTGGATCTTTACTTACAAATTTGTGAATTACTTCGTGTTTATTTGGTGTAAATTTCCATTTTCCTTCGAATGTTACATCAGATTTATCAATAGTTTTACTATCTTTATCATAGCCTTCGAATGTCCATGTTCCATCATTTGTCTTGTCTTCTACTTTTGTTTCTTTTGGAGCAGTTGGTGTTACAGTTTCTCCATCTTTCTTACCAGTTTGATCTTTTGGTGTTAAATTTGTAACAGCTTTTGGAAGGTCTTTTCCTTTTGTTGATGATACAAATTTATGTTCTACTTTGTATTCTGGATCTGGTGTAAATACCCAAGTTCCTGTAACTTTTTCGTCTTGGTTAGAAATTTCTACTGAATTTTTGTCAAAAGATTTGAATGTCCAAGTTCCCTTGTTTTTATCATCTCTAAATTCAGCATCTTTTCCTTCTGGAACTGGGGATGTTACTTTATCGCCTTTTACTTTGCCGGTTACTTCTTTTGGTGCTTTTGCTTTTAATTCGGCTGGTAATTCTTTACCTTCTGTTCCACTTACGTATTCGTATGTTACTTTGTGTTTGTTTGGTGTAAATTCCCAACTTCCTTCAAACATTACATCAGCACCATCAACCTTAGCATCTACTTTTTCGGTATTTTCATCTAGGTCTTTGTAGCCTTTGAATTTCCATATTCCGTCATTGTCTGTATCTTCTACTTTTTCCTTTTTAGGAGCAGTTGGTGTTACAGTGCTTTTGTCTTCTATACCAGTTTGTTGATCTGGAAGTTGATCTTTTACTGCTTGTGGAAGGTCTTTTCCTTTTGTTGCTGATTTAAACTGATGGTTTACCTTGTAAGTAGTTGGAACAGGTTTTGGAGAGAATTTCCAAGTTCCTGTAAATACAAGGTCTTTATTATCAACAGTTTCACTGTCTTTGTCATACTTAACAAAGGTCCATACACCATCTTTAGTTGTGATTGATTCTGGAATAGGTTTCGTTGGTGTTACTTTATCACCCTTAACCTTTCCTTTTTCTGGATCTGGAAGTAGATCTGTCACTTCTTTAGGAAGAGGTTTTGTTGGATCTTCACTTTCAAACTTGTAAGTTACTTGATGTTCGTTTGGTGTGAATTTCCATTCGCCTTCGAATTTTACGTCAGCTCCATTTACTTTTGCATCTACTTCGTCTGTAGTTTTATCTTGATCTTTGTAGCCTTCGAATGTCCATGTTCCATCGTTTTCTGTATCTGCTACTTTTGTTTTTTCTGGCTCTGTTGGTTTAACAACACTTCCATCTTCTTTGCCTGTTTGATCTTTTGGTGTTAGTTCTTTTACGGCTTGTGGAAGAGTTTTGCCTTCTGTTGCGGATACAAATTCGTGTTTTACGTTGTATTTATTTGGCTCAGCATCTGGTGTAAATACCCATGTTCCTTTTACGTTTTCGTCTTTGTTTGTAATTTCTACTTCATTCTTATCGTATGATTTGAATGTCCAAGTTCCCTTGTTTGTTTCATCTCTAAATTCAGCGTCTTTTCCTTCTGGAACTGGGGATGTTACTTTATCGCCTTTTACTTTTCCAGTTGCTTCTTTTGGTGCTTTTGCTTTTAATGCTTCTGGTAATTCTTTACCTTTTGTTCCACTTACGTATTCGTAGGTTACTTTGTGTTTGTTTGGTGTGAATTTCCATTTTCCTTCAAATGTCACATCAGACTTATCAATAGTTTTGCTATCTTTATCGTAGCCTTCAAATTTCCATGTTCCATCATTGCCTGCATCTTCTACAGTTGTTTCTTTTGGTGCAGTTGGTGTTACAGTTTCTCCATCTTTCTTACCAGTTTGTTGGTCTGGTGTTAAATCTGTAACTGCTTTTGGAAGAGCTTTGCCTTCTGTTGATGAAACAAATTTATGATTTACATTGTAATCAGTAGGAGTAGTTTTTGGAGTAAATTCCCATGTTCCTGTAAACTCAACATCCTTGTTATCGATAGTTTCTTGATTTTTGTCATATTCTACAAAAGTCCAAGTACCATCTTCAACATTAACTGTTTTTGTTTGTGGTTCTGTTGGTTTTACTACATCGCCTTTAACTTTGCCAGTTTGATCTGCTGGTACAAGAGCAAGTACTTCTTTAGGAAGTTCTTTGTTTGGATCTTTACTTACAAATTTGTGGGTTACGTTGTATTTTCCTGGTTCTGGATCTGGGGTAAATTCCCATGTTCCTTTTACGTTTTCGTCTTTGTTTGTAATTTCTACTTCATTCTTATCGTATGATTTGAATGTCCAAGTTCCTTTGTTTTTATCATCTCTAAATGTAGCGTCATCGCCTGTTGGAACTGGGGATGTTACTGTATTACCTTTGACTTTTCCTGTTACTTCTTTTGGTGCTTTCGCTTTTAATGCTTCTGGTAATTCTTTACCTTCTGTTCCACTAACGTATTCATAAGTTACTTTGTGTTTGTTTGGTGTGAATTTCCATGTTCCTTCGAATGTTACATCAGCTCCGTTTACTTTTGCGTCAACATCTTTTGTATCTGGATTTTGATCTTTGAAGCCTTCGAATTTCCAAACACCGTCATTTGTTTTGTCTTCTACGTTTTCTGGATTTTTTAATTCTCCTGGGGTTGTTGTTTTGCCATCTTCTGCTTTTTTATCGTCTGGAAGTTGAGAATAGACAGCTATTTTAATATCAGCTGGCATTTCTTTTATTGGAGAATCTTTTGCAACTTTAAATTCGTGTGTTACATTAAATTCGTTAGGTGCATCTTTTACAAAATTAGCTGTAAAGGTTAAAGGTTCTGTGATTACTGCTTGTTTTAATTGTTCTTCAGTAATTTTTTCTCCCACTGGAATTTTTGTTCCATCATTTAGTGTAATTTCTTTATCTGCTGTCCAATGGCTAAATTTATATCCTTCTTTTGCTTTTGTTTCGGTTCCTTTTGGATTTGATTTAAGTTCAACTTCTTCTTTTGTATTATCTACAAAGTTTTCATCTTCCTTAACTTGTCCATTACCATCAGTTGTGTAATTGATGATAGGAGCCCAGATAGCATAGATATAATTATTTTTGCTTTCATCTAAACTATTTACAGTAACTTCATCATCTTTTTGGAATTCGGCTTTTGTTGCGTTTTTATCTCTATTCCATCCCTTAAATACATATCCTTCGCGGGTGTAATTAATTTTTTCGCCTTCGCCGTTTCCCAAGACTTTATGAGAATCATTTGTAATGATTTCTTCAACTACATATTGGTCGCCAACTCCACCGTTTGCATCATAGGTTACTTTTGTAGTTGGTAGATCTGGAATTTCTTTCCATTGAGCATATAAAGTTTTACTTTTATCCATTAGGACAGTTTCGCTTGGTAGAATTAGTCCGCTAGATCCATCTTTTGTTTCACTCCAACCTACGAAAACTTTTTTGCCACCATTTACAGTAACTTTTCCAATATCTTGAACTTGTGCTTTAGCATCTTTGATATAGCTATCTGAATCTGTTGGAGCTTCTCCTTCAACTTTGTCAGTATCTTTTAAGTTCAAATCGTATTTTAATGTTAAATAATCATATTTCCACTTAGCATATAAGTGAGTATTATTATTTTTAATTGGTTTGTGAAGATTTGCTTTTACAAATCTACCATTTTTATTTTTCTCATACCAACCCAAAAATTCTGTTGCGTCTTTTGGCTTAACTGGTTGAGGGAAATTCTCTTCGCTAACTTTGGCATCTTTATATTTTCCATCATAAAGAGTGTCATCTTCAGGAATTTCTGTTATTTTTTCTATATCTTTTTTATAGTCATCTTGGTTGGTGTGGAAGGTTACTTCGTATTGACGAGAATCCCATTTTGCATAGACTGTAATGTCATGAGCAGGCATTTTTGCTCCATCTTCATGTTTGTGTTCTACGCTAAATGATGAGTCTTCATACCAACCCATAAATACTTGATTAGGATTGTCAGGATTTTTGGTTTCTCCTATTTTATAATCAAGTCCAAAATCGCTTGTATCAGCTTCATATTTGTAAGGATTTGAAGCTAATTTCTTATTTCCAGAGTAATAAATTATATTATAAGTTTTGCGTTTGTAGAATAAGAAACCTACATAAGAACCATTATCTATATATTTTGTTCCTGTGTAATTAAAATATCCACCATAACCTTTTGGAGTAAACATATAATCTCTAAAGGCAGGATTATTTACATTTACTGATTGCAAACCATCAGCTGACATATCTCCAGTTTTAGGTTGGAATCCTTTTATGTCATCTACATGGTCAGTCTCATCTACCCAAGTATTTGTTTTACTAGCCCACATACCATCACTAGGTTCAAATACTCTGTAATTTCTTCCGTAGTAAGTGACATAATGTTCTGTATTTTCGAATTTTACTCTATCGCCTATTTCTTTCATGGTGCCAAGAGTAGCTTTCAATTGGTCTAGTGATCCGCTATTTATTTGTGCATTAAATTTACTTGGATCCCATTCAACAAAACGCAATTGGAATCCTTGACCTTTAGCATAAACTCTATACATATAAACATCTTTATCACCCATTACCGGGGCTTTAGTATAGAAAGATCCTATGCTTTTATCCTTGTAATAAATATAATCTTTATTTAGCTTGTCAAACCATGTTTCAGAACTTTGACCGTAACGCAAATCTACGTGAATATTTCCGTTTTCATCTGTAGCATTGACCCAATTAGCTTGATAATAACTAGTTCCACTTGCATTTTTATAGACCCATATAGTATGAACATTTCTATCCATATAGACAGGCACAACTGTACTGCCATCAGCTTTTATTGTTTCAAAAGCTTGTTTTGTTTTTTCTTCGTTTAAATGGAAGCCTAAATAATCTAGGGTTTGAGGATTAGTATAGGTGTGATCCATTTGTCCATTTTCGTCTTTACTGTTGTAGCTATCATTAAATCTACCATCTTTTTCTGTTAGCTTAGCAATATCTTCAACTATTGGACCAGATGGAGCAACTTTAGGATCTGGATTTTCACTTCCTTTAAAAGGTAGGCTTGTTTTTTCTCCATTAAGTCCTCTTGCTGATATTATTTCATGGAAAGTGTAGCCATCATCATTTATATTTTGGACCATAACTTTAAATTTATAGTCAACTACAACTGGTTTCCATACAGCATAAACATTAATGTCTTTGTCTAACACTAGAGTATTAAGATCAACAGGATCTCCATCTTCTGTCAAAGACCAATGGCTAAATTCATAGCCTGCTCTTGTAGGTTTTTCTGGCATTTTGTCAAGCTTGCCACCATCATCTGCAAGTATTTGATCTTGGAAGCTTGCGCCGTCTCCTGTTATAAATGTTGCCTTGTGTTTAAACTCTGTAATCGCATAAAGTTTAATGTCAGTTTTTCCTGCTGCAATATCTTTTTTCAATGATTCCTCATCATAAACACCAGATTTTCCGTCTTTAGTTTCTGACCAATTTACGAAGTATTTATTAGCATCATAAATTGTAGGATCTACTGGTAATTTATAAGAACTAGCATCAGTGATGGTGTCAGTCATATAAACTCTATCATTTGTACTGCCACTTATGTAGTAAGTTATTACTACTTGGTTTTTGAAAACTGGGTAAACATTAATTATTTTTTTGTCGTTACCTTTAATTTCTATTGGCGTATCAAATTTAATATCGTTACCTTCTTCATCTTGCCATTTTAATAAAACTTTATCTTTGTCTTTAAATACATGGCCAGGATCAGAAATTGATTTTTTATCAAGAACGATTTGTTTTTGTATTTCTTTAGCTGAATCTTTGTTTTCTATTGTATCATTATAGAAATGATACTCATTGATTCCTTGTTTTGGAGATATTATATTAGCATAACCTAATTTAATACCAGCTAAAACTACAAAAGCAATAGCGATTAATACAGAAAACAAAATCTTTCTTGGATTTTTATTCTCCCTTCTCATAATTCTCCTCTTTTTCATTAGCATAAATCACAAATACAAGTCAAATTTGTGTTTCAGCTAGTTTTTGTAAACGTTTTTCAAAAACATTTAACGTGCAACAATCCTACAAATTTTAAATGAACTGATTGCTACCCCCCCCCGTATAAATATACTTGTTTTTGAATATTTTTTTACAAGAATTTTTTTAAAAAATTTATTAGCTTGTAAAAAATTATTATATTTTGTTCATTTACAAAATTATATCATATTTTTAAACTTTTTTATACTAGATAATTACCTTATTAAAATATTTTTTTGCTTATTATAGTATTGTTAATAAATATAAATCAATTGTAAATTATAATCTTTAAATTTCAAAAAACTTTTTTTATTTTAATGCTTAAAAAATTATAAATTTAATTTTAAAAATAAAAAAACTCTTGCAAAACAATATTATTGTCTTGCAAGAGCAAATTTTTTATTAATATCCCATTGGCATTTGTGGTGGCATTTCTGGTTTTTCTTCTTTTATATCTGCCACTGCTGCTTCTGTTGTTAAAATCATGCTTGCTATACTTACTGCATTTTCTAGGGCTGATCTTGTTACTTTTGTTGGTTCTACGATTCCTTTTTCAAACATATTTACGTATTCATCATCATAGGCATCGTAACCGTTGTTTTTGTCTGATTTTTTTACATTTTCAAGTACAACTGATCCGTCCATTCCAGCATTTTCTACGATTTGTCTTAGTGGTGCTTCTAGAGCTTTTTCTATTATTTTTGCTCCTGTTTTTTCATCATTTTCTAATTTTTCTTCTAAAGCTTCAACTTTTTTGATTGCTTCTATTAGAACTGTTCCACCACCTGCAACTATTCCTTCTTCAACTGCAGCTCTTGTTGCTGAAAGGGCATCTTCGATTCTGTATTTTTTATCTTGCATTTCTGTTTCTGTTGCAGCTCCTACGTTTATTACTGCAACTCCGCCTGCAAGTTTAGCTACTCTTTCTTGGTATTTTTCTTTGTCGTATTCTGAATCACTTGCTTCGATTTGACCTTTGATTTTTTCTACTCTTTCAGTTAGGGCTTCTTTGTCGCCTTTTCCTTCTACAATAACTGTGTGGTCTTTGTCTACTTTAACTTTTTTAGCTGATCCAAGATCTTCTATTGTAGTTTCTTTTAATTCCATTGATAAGTCTTCAGAAATTACTTTTGAACCTGTAAGAATTGCTATATCTTCAAGCATTTCTTTTCTTCTATCGCCATAGCCTGGTGCTTTTACTGCAACTACATTGAAGGTTCCTCTTAATTTGTTTAGAACAAGTGTTGTTAGGGCTTCCCCGTCTACATCATCCGCAATTATTAATAGTGGTTTTGATGATTGAACAATTTCTTCAAGTAGTGGTAGGATTTCTTGAATATTTGAAATTTTCTTATCTGTTACAAGTATATATGGGTCGTCAAGGTCTGCTACCATTTTTTCATTGTCTGTTGCCATGTATGGGGACAAATATCCCTTATCAAATTGCATTCCTTCTACTACGTCAAGGTAGGTGTCTGTTGTTTTGGATTCTTCTACTGTGATTACTCCATCATTTCCTACTTTTTCCATAGCATCTGCAATAAATTTACCAATTTCTGGA
>QWBY01002840.1_pt1 | contig 14525 bp, 9 predicted proteins | sample 1972471 | NCBI WGS metagenome assembly QWBY01 (sample SAMN09866722, study PRJNA288562) | Human gut metagenome isolate term6_stool, whole genome shotgun sequencing... | reverse complement strand
ATAGGTCGCTCTTCGCCCCATGGCTACACCCGCCATCAGGTTCTCGCTGACGGCATCTTCAAAGAAACCCTTGGGGCCAATGATCTCGATCGTTTCGGGCTTATTGGGGGCGTTCTCCAATATAGCGTCTATTCCCGCGAAATGGTCCACATGAGGATGCGTATAGATAACCGCCTTGACCGGAAGATCTTCTACATGTTTCTTCAGAAGATTATAACCTGCTAGGGCCGTCTCTTTCGAGAGCAATACATCTATGACGATCCAACCGTTATCGCTACGGATAAACGTCATATTCGCGAGGTCGAATCCTCGTATCTGGTATATTTTACCGGGTAATACCTCAAATAAGCCGTGTATGCGGTTGAGTTGCCCTTGTCGCCAAAGACTAGGGTTGGCGGATGCCGGAGCCTCTTGACGCAGGAAATCCCAGACGGTTAATCCATACACCTCTTTTCCTGTCTCGTCGATAATGGAAGGTTCGTCTATCGTGGCGATAAAGCCACGGGTAGCGTCTTCAAAATCTTGTTTGTTATCAAATGGGAGTGATTTCACCATTTGTTCGTTAGCCTCTTTCGTAAACATTGAAGGTTCCGTGTTTTGCGCATATACGAACAAGTGACTGGTAGAGATAAATAAAAGTAAGAACTGTTTTCTAATCTTCATGTTTTTGTGGTTTAAGCGGTTCGCCGTTCAGTAAGATATCGTAGGTAATCGGGCCTATCTTTTTCATCATAAGTCCTACGCCACAGTATTTTTCCTGTGAAAGGCGAATCGCTTTCTCTATTTTGGCGGCGTCCCCGATGTTCCCGTCGATATGGTATGTAGCGTGGAATGCGGTATATACCATCGGGATCGTATCCGAAGTCTCTGCGGTTACGTCGATAGAGATTTTGTCGAAACGTACTCTCATTTTAAGGAAAAGGGAGATTACGTCCATTGCGCTGCATCCGGCCAAGGCGACCAGCATTAAAGCCTTGGGACGGGGGCCTTCATTATTACCCCCGTTCTCGGCTGTTGTGTCGATCGTAACCTTATGGCCGTCCAGCAAGGTCTCGAAAGTCGAGTCCTTCGTCCAGTTTAACGTGATTTGGGCGGACATATCGTGTTATTGTTATTATTATTTCAATATTTCTTGAAGTTTAGCGTCGATCTCCTCGCCATGTAGGTTCTTGGCGATGATCGTTCCGTCCTTATCCACCAATACGGTGTGAGGGATGCTGTTTACCCCGTATAGTTGAGCACCGGAGTTTTTCCAGCCTTGCAAGTCGGAGAGTTGGGTCCATGTGATATTCAGGTCCTTTACGCCTTTCGCCCATGCGTCAGCCTTGCTATCCAAGGAGATGCCAACTATCTCGAAACCTTTGTTCTTGTATTTCTTGTAAGCGGCTACCAAATTCGGCATATCCCGGCGGCAAGGAGGACACCAGCTTGCCCAAAAATCGATCAACACGATGTTCTTGCCATTGCCTACGAACTCGGATAACTTGTGCGTCTTACCGTTCGGGTCGGCCATCTCGAAGTCCACGAACTTCTTGCCTACGGCTACGGTTTTCAGTACATCTAGGTGAGCCATGAGCTTATCGATGTTCGGAACGGCCTTGAAAGCGGAGTCCGCCTTGGCGATAATCTCGTTCTGGACCGCCTCGTCCAAGCTGTAACGGAAATCGTATAATAACTTGGCGGCGGATTGCTTGGTCGTATTATTCAATATGTAAGTCTTGACGGCATCGGTTACCTTTTGGTCGATCTCGTCATATTTCTTCTCGGCGGCGCTTACGACTTCCTTGTCCTCTGATTTCATGTCGGCGGAAAGTTTCTCCAGATCCGCACGCAAAGTCTTCATTTGTGCTTGCAGGGCTTTCAATCCGTCATTCTCCGGTGTTCCAGAAACGGCGGAAGCTGCCTCATCAAGAATAGCCTGTAATTTACCATTTTCCAATACGAATATGCTTGTGAAAGGGGCGTTCTCGCCGGAAGCGGCACGTTTGGGTTCCACGACATCCTCGGCGAAGGCGAGTTTGCGTAGGGCAGGGGCATCCTGTGTTCCTTTGAACGTGAACGTACCGTTTTGCACCAATGCGCTATCCATTGGGGCGGCGTCTTGTACGCCATATTCATACAGGTAAACGTATTTTCCGTTTAGATCGGTGTTCGCTACGGTACCGTTGATCTCGTAACCCGGTTTTTCGCTACATGCGGCTAGGAGCAGGGCTGATGCGGCAAGAGTAAGATACTTTTTCATTTTGTATTTGTGTTATGTAAGTAATGTATTAAAATATGGAATATTGACTTCGCGAATATACGAAGTCTTTTGTGAAAACCGGACGCAAACCGATGAATAGTTCGCGCCCGGTATGGATATATATAGAGTGTATTAAAGAGGGTGTATTTTATGGGGCATATTTTGCGAATTGGAAATAACATTTTCCTGAATGCAAGTAGGGTAGCATTTTATTCTCCGAGCTATATGTGCCACCCAGAACCCAAACCGGTTGCCGGTTGGGATCATGATCTCCCGTGAAGTCGAATCCTTGGTAGATATTTTTATCTTCTCTGGTTGGTTGGGGGATATACGTTGCTCCAAAGTCTTTGCCTGTACCGGGCAAGATATAGATATGTGTCAGGTTCTTCTTGTTGCCGTATCCGACACCTGCGTTTCCAAAGCGGACATAGCCCCCGTTTACGGCCCGGTAACATCTCCCGTGGCTTCCGAGGTTTCCTACGATCCCTCCCCGGTAGTCGGAACCAAGCGTGCCGGTCGCTTTTTGCTGTCCGTTGATTTCTCCCATATTGTAGCAATCCAGTACGTAACTGTCGTCGTTATCGTTAGCCTTTTCTATGCTACCCACGATACCTCCAATGCCATGGCTGTCTTCTTTATCTTTCGGATAGTCTATATTTGCCCGGTTACAGCAGTAACGGATGTGTGCTCCACCTTGTTTTACATACCCCAAGATACCTCCTGCGCCATAATACTTGGCGTTCCTGTTTATGGTGATATTTCCGTGGTTAACGGATTTATAAATTGTAATGGCATCCTCAGAGGCACCGGCTATACCGCCCACTCCGTATTCTTTATCTCCTGCGATACCTTGGATTGAGCCGAAATTAGCCGCGTCATAAACCTCTATGTCTTTTCCTGAAGTTTTCCCTATGATACCGCCTACGTTATTTGTGGCTGATATCTTACCTAAATTCACGACTTTATTGATCTTTACGCTAGTTCCTGCTACCATACTCCCGAAAATGCCTCCGATATAATTGGATCCTGAGGAGATATTACTGTAATTTACTAGATTGGAAAACTCACAGTGGGATGAGCACGATGCTTGTCCGATAATTCCTCCTACCATAATGGCGCTATTATTCCCATTATTAAATGTTTCTGTTTTCACGCCACAATCTGATATTTGAGTATCGCTCGCATATCCGATGATTCCTCCGACAGTACTTCTGCCGTAAATGGAAAGTTGCGTGAAGAGTCTTCTGAGGGTAGATTTATCGGCATATCCGACAATTCCTCCAATAGAAGCGGCATTTTCTCGATAGGGTTTTTCCGAATTTATGTTACCCGGGAAAATCGGTCGTGGAATCTTGCTCACGATTACGTTCGTGGTACTGAATTCGGGGGTATAGGTTCCTGTCAACGTCCCATTATATAATTTTCCGATGATTCCTCCTACGTTATTTCCTCCTTTTATTTTGATGTTGGGATTAATCACCAATATTTCCGGATCCAAAAGAATTTCTTTCCCCGGTTCTTGGTAAGATAAGGCTCCGGCTAAAGTGCCACAAATCCCTGAAGAAGCTTCAAGGGATTCATTATCCATATACAATCGTGAGGCCGGGGTTATTTGTATTTGGGTATCATCTAAAGAACCGAAAATACCTCCTATAGCAGACTGCCCGGTTATCGAGGCATGAAACAAGGATTCCCCTTTAAGCTCTATCGTAAATGCGTTAGCGTGTGTTTTGTGGGAATATCCGATCATTCCACCCACATAACTACCCCCTTGGATTTGAGACCGATTTGCCGGATTGGACAACTGGAAGTTCTCGATGGCGATGAGGATATTGGTAGGGGTTTCCGACCGGATCTGACCGATCAATCCGCCGACATAGGAGCTACCTTTGATCGGCATGTCGATGGTTATGTCTTTGAAATTGGATGCCGCCTGTAAGAATGCCTCACCGATCAATCCGCCTACGTTCTGGTTTCCGGATATCGGGAAATCGTTTAAGGTGGTATGTTGCAGCTTAATTTTTCTGGCATCGATTTGACCATATAATTTCCCGATCAGACCGGCCACATGATTATTCCCTCTCAAGTTTTTGAAAATCCCGTCGCTACTGATATCCTCCACTTGAATGGAAGCGTTCTCGGCCCAGCCGATCAACGCTCCGATATAAGAGCTGCCGGATTCCGAGAATGAGACGCCCAATCGCACATTCCGGATACTGATTTGTGCCAACGACTGGGCGTTGCCCTCGATATAGCCTATTAAACCGCCAACCTTATCCTTCGTGGACTTGATATTCCCGTTTAAGGTTATATTCTCGATTCGTATATTTCCGTTAGCTACTCCCGCAAGCAATCCGCAACAATTCCCCGGATACTCTATATCCGCTCCTTCTATATCAAGATTCCGGATCACTGCCCCGTCGTGTAAAATGGAGAAAAGCCCGATTGCGTCGCTTTGCTCTCCACCGTTCGTCCCGAGATAGGTTAGGTTTAGTATCTTATGGGAATCGCCGTCGTAGTTCCCCGCGAACGGGGCGCTTTTATAAGCGTTACCTTGATACAGGCAATTGGGGATAGGAGCTTTGATGTCGGCTATTTGCTTGAAGAATTGCCCGTATCCGTAATTACGGTCGTACGTGGCTAATTGAGACACGAGATAGGCGAAATCGTTGGTGGAAGTAATCAGATAAGGATTCTCTTCCGTACCTTCGCCATTCAGCATCTCGTAAATATATTTAGTATCACGTACCATACTGACCATCTTGTCACGGAATGTCAGATGATAGCTTAGTGGATAGACGCTGCCTTCTTCATCGAATTTTAACCAAAGTATATAGTCTCCATCTTCTAATACCAGATTATTGGGGATAAACATTTCACAGGAAAGAATCCCCGCGTTTTTCCGGATCTTACCTTCCATGAGCTGTATGGAGTTATCGCTCAGCGATCTCAACTGGAAAAAGATCTGTTCTCTCGTATCTTGTATGGGAGTTTTGCCTTCCGGCAAGGAGAACGTGCTTATTAGATGAGATTCTGTCTCTTGCAAGGTCGATCCGCAGTCGTTTCGTATGATGTCATCGTCTGCGCATCCGCCGAGCAAGATGATAAGCATGCATGCGCATATATTCCATATTGTTTTAGTGTATGTTTTCATGTTTGTTCGTTTATTTATAAATTAGGTTTATCAAATTGCATCTCGGATTTCTTAGGGATCGGAAAGCTGCCTGTTTCGTTGGATGGTATTTCCCATTTTACATCAAAGTCCCATCCAGTAAAGGTCTTTTCCGACTTTAAGTCTTGTAAGCTGAATATGTTCATAATCACAGGATTCGGTTGCTCTACAGTGCCCAGCATGCAGTAATTCCCAAAATAAGAGACGGATGCGGGAGGTGCGAAAAGATACCAATTCTCCCCGACATTCAAGTTCCTGCCTACCCTTACGTTTGGATTGACAACTCCAATTAGGGCATTGGCTCTTTTATTTGAGCGTCCCATATTTATACAATCGGAGATAAGGCAGCTTTGCTGAAGTTGGCCTACCAAGCCTCCGCTGCTATATTGGCCAATCTCTCCGGCGTTTAAGCATTGTGTGATAACGACGGAGTTTTCCACGAAATCATCAAGAGTGGCCGAAACCGAATTGCCGAAACTGACTAACGCTAGCGCACCTCCCATCAAGGCTACAGCGGGAACACCTTCGGGGAAAGTGATAACTGTAACAAAAAGCAAGGCTGAATTGACCGCGCAACAAACACCACTGACAACCGTATGTAGAACTTCTTCGTTTTTTTTGCTTTTAAGGATCTGTTTGGAGAGCAACCCTCTCTTATAATTCATCGCGTCACTATAAATCTGGTGGTTTGCCCCACTTTCAAACCATTCTGTTAATGCCTTTCGATTAGACATGAACCTATTTGTCATATCTTTGCTCCTCAGTTTGATGCTTGCGAACGATAGGTTATCTATTTTATTGGCCAGTTTCGTGTCCATGTCTGATTCCAACATGGCGATATCATGGGTAATGACACCTTTCAGCCTCTCTGTTTCTATAATCTCCGGATGACCGTGTGAAATAAGCCCGAATACGCTAAAACCTTCTGATAAAATATCGATATCATTTAAGACGAGGCTAAGTACTGTAAGGGCGCAGTTAACAAGGATTTCTCCGCTTTCTCCCACGATTTTAGCGAAAGGGACAAATCCGACAAGAGTAGACGCCAGCTCGAATGTGGCAAACCCCAAGGATACGCCATCCATGATCGTCCATTTCTTTGCGTCGCCTACCTCGCCGATCATACCACCGAGGTATGAGGAGCCTGATATCGGCGCGAAATTGGAACAATAGTTCATGGCAAGCGTATTCCCTGCCCTTCCTATCATACCACCGGCATATTCATGGTAGGAGGCTACTTCCCCTAGATTCGTGTTAATACCCAACGAGCCGGCAAGGATGGAACCGGCTATTCCTCCGCTATAAGAGGAGGCGATTACTTTATTGAAATTCGCCGTGTTGGTGATGGAGGCCAAGGGAGCGAATCCTAAAATTCCACCAGCGAAGGATGAATTAGCCTCGATCATACCCTCATTATACGATTTATAAGCGCCAAGTTGCGCCTCACCGCATAATCCTCCTATATAACTGTCGCCGTTTATATTCCCCGAGTTCGAGCAAAAACCGATAAACGTGTTATTATAATAAGTTCTCGGCTGGGTAGTTACCAGTGTGCTTCCGATAATTCCCCCTACGCCCCTGCTTCCTTGCACCGTCCCGCTGTTTCGGCTGGAAATGATGGTGCTCAATCCGCTTCCTCCGGCGATCCCGCCCGTTCCTACATTATATATAGAATTGGCAGGAAGGTTTCCGGGAGGAGCGGTTGTGGATGCGGCACCTTTGATAGTGCCATTATTGCTGCATGAATATACATAGAGCGTATCGGCGTACCCAACGATTCCTCCGGCACAATTGTAAGATGCGGTTACCTTGGTATTCCGGTTGTGGGAGTTCGTGATTTGTGTCATTGAGTACACTGTTCCTCCGCCAAGGATTCCTCCTACGGCAATCGCCCCGTTTATAGTGCAATCCTCTACCGAGCAGGAATCTATCCAGAGATTTACGTTCGGGTCTACCATGCCGGCGATCCCGCCTATGGCCATGCCGTCCGTGACTACGCCATCGCTACGGCTTTCGATGGTGGATTTTTTTACTACGCACCCTTTTATAAATGTCTTATTGATGCTTCCCCCCTTGGTGGTAACGGCTCCTACGATAGCCGATAGCGCTCCATAGCCGGTTATGGTGGCTTTCTCGATGGTGAGATTCGAGATGATGGCTTGATTTACGAAGCCGAACAAACTAGCGCCCACGGCGTTTTTATCTAACATTTTCAAATCCCGGATCGTATAGCCGTTGCCGTCATAATAGCCCGTGAAAGGATAACTGGCTGATAATCCGATCTGGTACCAGTTGCCCTCCCAGCCGCATTGGTCATTATAGTTGGCCATGCTAATGTCATTTTGTTGTTCGAAGCAGGTGTAGGAATTAACAAGGTTACCATTGTTGTGGAAGTTGAGGATCGCTTCTTGTATCTTCGCCAAATCATCGGCAGAGGTTATCCGGTACGGATCTTCCGGCGTACCGTTCCCATACAGGCCGATTCGCTCGTCACGGTTGGTTTCGGTGGAGATCCCATTCTCACTGACGGTAATGTAGCACCCCATGCCGAACTCCCCATTCCGCCCGTCAATGTCCGGGCAATCCGATTGGATGGTATATTCCATATATAGTAGCTGGTATTTACCCTCCTTCAGCCCTTTTTCCATAGTGAATAGGGAAGTCCCGGATAATCGCCGGTGCTTGGCTTTCCGTTGGATAATGTTCCCGTCGGGAGTCTTGATGTGGAAAGTCAGGTCTCCATACGTGAAATCTTCGGTTTCTTTCGTGAAACTGATCAGATCGTGTACTCCTTCATAGGTGTCCTCTGTGGAGGCCGGGATATCCGGAATGTTTTTGTCATCCGAACATCCCATCAGAATCAAAAGAAAGAAAAGGAGAAAAAAATAATTTGTCTTCATATATAGTTTGTTTTTAGGATTAACAGATATCGTTTCAATATGCGAATAGTAATCCTAAAAGCTGTCCGTGTGGCGCAAAACATTTGTCCGTGTGGCGCAAGTTTTTGAAATATAGTATTTTAATTTTCTTTTTCTTTCTCCGCAAGTTTTCGATATTCGTTAGGAGACAGGCCATAGCTCTGTCGGAAAAGGCGGTAAAATACCGAGCGGGAAGCGAACCCGGAGTCATAGCATATTTGATCGATCGAGAGGGCGGAGGGAGAGGAGAGCAGTTCGGCGGCATGCTTTAGACGAAAGTCATAAATATATTCGCAGACGGTCATATTCCCGCTGTAAGTACGTACAGCTTCCATCAAGTAGGTACGGTTGGTCCCCAAACGTTGTGCCAGATCATCCCGGTTCAAGGTGGGATCGGTGTATAGCTTTTCTTTTTCCAATAACTCGTTCAAGTTTATGAATAAACGTAATTCCCGGGAAAGATCGTTCTCGGGTATTTGCTTAATGGTTTCCACCGCCTTATTCTCCTGCCGGATCTGTTCCTGTATACGTCTGTAAAGCACTTGATTCTTTGCTTTTAGACATTGGGAATAAATGATATATCCCGCTAGCAAAAGGACAAGGAGCAAGCAACCGGTAAAGGCGGCGAACATCCAGTTCCTTGCGTATTGCCTCTCTTGGTTGAGCCGGTCTACCTCGTAAATAGTCCGTAGTTGATCCATCCGAGAGGCGATATCCAACCGGTTTACCGAGTCTTTCACCTGTATATACGTATGATAGAGCGATATACAGGATCGGGGATCTCCGGAATGAGCCAGAAGTTCCGCTTTCTTCAACAAATCGTCCATATAGAAAGATAGGTCGCCCTCATGAGCAGCTAACAGGATATCCATATCCTTGATAGCCCCTTGGTAATCTCCTGTCATTTCCCGTAATTCTCGGCGAGCTTCGTAAAAATGCTCATAGGCGTTGGCCGGGATTTGGGGATGAATAAACCGGACTGCCTCATCCAACAATCGTCTCGCCTCTTTTATTTGCCCTTTCTTTAGGAAAGAGAAGGCTTGGAGAGAGCGGGAGGTGACGGGATAATGTCCGGTCGGGTCCACTTTCCCATGCTCGTCTCTCCATTTGACGAGGGCGGCGTAGCTGTCGGCGTAACGGGATATGCGTTCTGTGTCGTTCACCTTCAGGGCGGTCATGAAGAGCCATTCGTAAAGAACGGCCGAGATGTAGAGTACTTGGTTCTCGCCATTCTCGTAAGTGGGGCATATAGCGATCCCTTTTTCCAGCGAGGTGAGGGCTTGGTCGTACAAGCCGAGTTTATAATACATGCTGCCTTGTACCTGCAAGGCCATCGTCATGCCTACCGGTTGTTTAACCTGTTGCGCCGTCTCGAACATGGTTGTGGCTTCCTCACGGGCCTCGTCGAACCGTCTTTGCTTGAATGCTTGGCATCCAATATAAAAGGAAGGCTTTCCTGCGCCTCGATGATAGCCGAATCCACGGAGTAGAAATTAAAGAGGCATTGTATACGATTCAATCTTGATTGACAGATAGCCGGAGTATCGTACCGGTCGATAGCGTCGTTGAGCGTAGCGTCCCAGTCGGCGATATCGTTGGTGGACATGGCTATACGCATCAGTAGATCATGCTTTTCCTTACCCACGCTCGCTGCGGCCCGTTGTCGCAATGAATCTGTCGGGGGATGTCCTTGCGCTTGTATCTCGTTATGAGACGAGATCAGGCAGATAAGCGATAATAGGAGTGCAAGAGGGCTTTTTCGCATCGAATTTTGTGATTAACTAACGTTAATAGAAGGTGTAAATATACGAAGTCTTTTGTGATAATTAGGTGCAAGTTGATGAATAGTTTACTCTATTGTGCCATTGAAGTAGCCTACAGAGTAAACGGATTAAAAAAATACAATAAAGCATTTGTTTGAAATGGTTTATAACTGGCTTATAATTAGATGGATATAAATTATGATGGAGATTTGAGTAAAACACGTACATGTTTTCGAAAAAACACGACCGTGTTTCTTGAAAATTACGTACGTGTTTTTGGAAAAACACGACCGTGTAAAAAATAGTCAAGTAAAATATACAGTAAGCTACCTGTTTTCTCGTGTTCACTTCATGGTGACACACCCTCTTCTTGTTGAAGGTTGATCGGTTATAATGATGAGGGCAAGTTTACCAGTGATTTCCCGGAAGTTTTTTTCGATGCTATTTTGAATGAACATATCCCCCTTCTCTTTTATTAATACGGATTTTTTTCCTTATATTCGCGTCACTTTTGAACACGTATCAAATAATTTCTAAATAAATCAATTAAGAAATGACAAAGAGTGCATTACAAATCGCAAGAGCAGCTTACCAACCGAAGGTACCCGCTGCGTTGAAAGGTGCAGTGAAAGCCGTTGACGGCGAGTATACTCAATCAGTAGCCGATCAGGAAGAAATCAAGAAATTGTTCCCGAACACTTACGGAATGCCGATCGTTACATTCGAGAAGAGTAACGAGGAGAAGGCTATGCCTGTCATGAACGTTGGTGTGATCCTTTCCGGTGGTCAAGCTCCCGGTGGTCACAACGTGATCGCTGGTTTGTTCGACGGTATCAAGGCTCACAACGCAGATTCTCGTCTGTATGGTTTCATCTTGGGCCCGGGCGGTTTGATCGATCATAAATATATGGAATTGACGGCTGATATTATCGACGAGTACCGTAACACGGGTGGTTTCGATATGATCGGTTCAGGACGTACGAAATTAGAGACTACGGAACAATTCGATAAAGGTCTTCAGATCTTGAAGGAACTTGATATCAAGGCTTTGGTTATTATCGGTGGTGACGATTCTAACACGAACGCTTGCGTATTGGCCGAGTATTACAAGGCTATCGGCGCCGGCGTACAGGTAATCGGTTGCCCGAAGACGATCGACGGTGACTTGAAGAACGCCCAGATCGAGACCTCTTTCGGTTTCGACACGGCTTGTAAGGTTTACTCCGAGGTAATCGGTAACATCCAACGTGACTGTAACTCCGCCCAGAAATACTGGCACTTCATCAAATTGATGGGTCGCTCCGCTTCTCATATCGCTTTGGAGTGCGCTTTGCAGACTCAACCGAACGTTTGTATCATCTCCGAGGAGGTTGAGGAGAAGAATATGTCTTTGGACGATATCGTTACTTACGTGGCTGGTATCGTGGCTAAGCGTGCCGCCGAGGGTAACAACTTCGGTACGGTATTGATCCCTGAGGGCTTGATCGAGTTCGTTCCGGCTATGAAGCGCTTGATTGCCGAGTTGAACGACTTCTTGGCTAAGCACGACGCTGAGTTCAAGATGATCAAGAAGAGCGAGCAACGTGCTTATATCATCAGCAAGTTGACGAAGGAGAACTCTGATCTGTACGCTTCTCTTCCGGAGGGCGTAGCTCGTCAGTTGTCTTTGGACCGTGACCCGCACGGAAACGTACAGGTTTCTTTGATCGAGACCGAGAAGTTATTGTCTGAGATGGTTGGCAAGAAATTGGCTGAGTGGAAAGCCGAGGGCAAGTACGTAGGCAAGTTCGCCGCACAACACCACTTCTTCGGTTACGAAGGTCGTTGCGCCGCTCCGTCTAACTACGATGCGGACTACTGCTACTCTTTGGGTTACACGGCATCTTGCTTGATCGCCGCCGGTAAGACAGGTTATATGTCTTCCGTACGTAACACGACCGCTCCCGCTGATCAATGGATCGCCGGTGGTATCCCTGTTACTATGATGATGAACATGGAGAAACGTCATGGCGAGATGAAGCCGGTTATCCAGAAGGCTTTGGTTAAGCTTGACGGCGCTCCTTTCAAGGCATTCGCCGCAAACCGTGACGAGTGGGCTTTGACTACTAGCTACGTATACCCGGGTCCGATCCAGTACTTCGGCCCGACGGAGGTTTGCGACCAGCCGACTAAGACTTTGCAGTTGGAGCAAGCTTAATACCGACTTATACATTATATAATATATAAGCTAGGGAGGATGTCATTTATTTGGCATCCTCTTTTTATTTACATACATTTGCCACGAGATCTTAAACCTAAAAATAAATCTTTATAACACATGGATTCCATGAACAAGAAAATCACCTATCTATTGCTCCTTTTGATGCTGATACCTGTCGGCTCGTTCGCCAAGGAGAAACGTACGTTCGAGATCAAGGACGGTCATTTTTATGTAAACGGGAAGGTAACCCCGATCCTCTCGGGTGAGATGCATTACCCTCGTATCCCCCACCAATATTGGCGGCATCGCCTTCGGATGATGCGAGCGATGGGCTTGAATACGGTCGCTACCTATGTCTTCTGGAACCTGCACGAGACGGAGCCGGGTAAATGGGATTTCGAGGGAGACAAGAATCTGGCCGAGTATATCCGGATAGCGGGAGAGGAGGGATTGATGGTGATCCTCCGTCCCGGCCCCTACGTATGCGCCGAGTGGGAGTTCGGCGGTTATCCGTGGTGGTTGCAGAATATACCGGGCATGGAGATCCGCCGGGATAACCCGGAGTTCTTGAAACGCACGAAGCTTTATATCGATAAGCTTTACGAGCAGGTCGGCGACTTGCAGGTATCGAAAGGCGGCCCTATCATCATGGTGCAGGCCGAGAACGAGTTCGGCTCTTACGTGGCGCAACGTAAGGATATCCCCTTGGAGGAGCATCGCCGCTACAACGCCAAGATCAAGCGGCAATTGGCGGACGCCGGTTTCAACGTGCCTCTGTTCACCTCGGACGGAAGCTGGTTATTCGAGGGCGGTTCCACCCCGGGAGCGTTGCCTACGGCGAACGGGGAGAGTAACGTGGAGAACTTGAAAAAGGTGGTGAACGAGTATCACGGGGGAGTAGGCCCGTATATGGTAGCCGAGTTTTATCCCGGCTGGCTGATGCACTGGGCGGAACCATTCCCCGATATAAGCGATTCCGGCATAGCGAGGCAGACGGAGACGTACCTCCAAAACGATGTCTCTTTCAATTTCTATATGGTTCATGGCGGTACGAATTTCGGCTTCACCAGTGGCGCCAATTACGACAAGAAGCATGATATCCAGCCGGACTTGACCAGCTACGACTACGACGCCCCGATCAGCGAGGCGGGTTGGGTAACCCCGAAGTTCGACTCGATCCGCAACGTGATCCGGAAATACGTCACCTATGACGTCCCCGAGGCTCCGGCCCCTATACCGCTGATCGAGATCCCGTCGATCTCCTTGACGAAGGTAGCCGATGTGTTGGCCTTGGCGAAAGAAGGGGAACCGGTAACGTCTCCGACACCTCTCACGTTCGAGCAATTGAACCAAGGATACGGCTACGTCTTGTACTCAACCCATTTCAACCAACCCCTGAAAGGCCGTTTGGAGATACCGGGCTTGCGTGATTACGCTACGGTCTATGTGGATGGCGAGCGTGTCGGCGAGTTAAACCGTTGTTTCAACCAATATGCGATGGAGATCGATATCCCGTTCAACGCTACCTTGGACATCTTGGTGGAGAACATGGGGCGTATCAATTATGGCGAGGAGATCGTCCGCAATACGAAGGGGATCATCAGCCCGGTCAAGATTAACGGCAGCGAGATATCGGACTGGAAGATGTACAAGCTCCCGATGGACCGGATGCCGGCTTTGGCCTCCGGCGAACCTTATGTCTATAAGAATGGCTCGCCCGAGGTAGCGGCGTTGGGGAATAAGCCGGTTCTCTACGAGGGAACCTTCCACCTGTCCGATACCGGCGATACGTTTATCGATATGGAGGATTGGGGAAAGGGCATTATTTTCATCAATGGCATCAATATCGGTCGCTATTGGTACGCCGGCCCTCAGCAAACGCTTTACATACCGGGCGTATGGCTGAACAAAGGAGAGAATAAGATCGTTATTTATGAGCAGCTGAATAATGACCGGAAGTCGAGCGTACGGACGGTCAAGACTCCTGTCTTGACAAAACTAAAGAAAATTACAGCCATGGAGAAAAAGAATCGTTTGATGGAAAAAACAGTAAGCCCGTTTAGCGTGGATGAGACGATGCGGCGGATCGAAGAGATTATCAAGTCTCAAGGAGGTTCCGTGTTCGCCATGTTCGATCATGGGCGAAACGCTAGCGAGGTAGGGATGAAGCTGCCTCCGAATAAGGTGATCGTCTTCGGCTCGCCGAAAGTCGGGACTTTATTGATGCAGC
>QWBY01001437.1_pt1 | contig 14542 bp, 21 predicted proteins | sample 1972471 | NCBI WGS metagenome assembly QWBY01 (sample SAMN09866722, study PRJNA288562) | Human gut metagenome isolate term6_stool, whole genome shotgun sequencing... | reverse complement strand
TTTCTCTACACGGCCACCACGTTCAGTAAACTTTTGTTTACCTGTAAAGAATGGGTGACATTCAGAGCAAACTTCTACTTTTAACTCGTCTCTTGTTGAACCTGTAACGAATGTGTTACCACATGCGCATGTAACAGTTACTTCTTTAAATTCTGGATGTATTCCTTTTTTCATTTTTTTCACCTCTCTTATCACATTAACCACTAGATTATATCATATAAACTTAATAATTTCAAGTATTTTTATAGAATTTTTTAAGAATTATTTAATTAGTTCCAAACAATAATTTGTTGTTTTATACTTCAGTCTTTCTTGAAGCGCTTTCATCTTATTTAGGTTCTCTTCAAGTATCTCTTTCGACTCTTCAAGCGAATGAAACTTAAGTATATTGTTGCCATCTATCTCTTTATTTTCTTTCAAATCATCTAAGTCATCTTTTATTTGAAAGCTCATTGCAAATAGTCTTGAGAAGATTAGAACATTTTTCATTGTATCTTCATCTTTATCAGCTAAAATACATGGGACTAGAAAAGCTATATTAAATAGTCTTCCTGTCTTATTTAGTATCATAGTCTTATATTCATCATAAGTATACTCGCCTGACTCGTCACTCTCCATGCGAATGTCTTCTGACTGACCAAGTATCATGCCTTTAACGCCTGAAGATCTATACATGTAGCTCATTGCTTTTAAAATGTTTTTATTATTACTATCTTTAAGCTTATGAGCTAGATATTCCATAGACAAATTTAAAAGTGCATCACCACACAAAATTGCGTTTGCTTCGCCAAATTTCTTGTGAACTGTAAATTTACCACGTCTATACTCATCGTTGTCCATAGCTGGTAAATCATCATGAACTAAGGAGTAATTATGAATTAGCTCAAGTGCTATTGCAAAGGCATTTATTAGCTTCTTATCGAGCTCTAGCTCTCTTCCTAGATTATATAATATAAAAGGTCTAAGCCTCTTACCTGCATCGTATGAGGAGTATTCTATAGCCTCTGAGATGACGTCATCGTTAAGATAGGGCCTAAGCTCCATAGGAAGCCTCTTATCAAATTGTTCTTTGAATGTATTAATATTCATCATCGTCGTAGTCCAAATCGTCATCGTGTGCTTCGTCAAAGTCTTTGAACGAGTCTATAGTTTCAAAATCATTGTCTTCAACTTCGTAATCGATCTCTTTAGATAGATTTAAATCGTCTATCTCAATTTTTTTAATCTTCATCTTAGCTTCACTTAATTTTTTATTCAGTTCTTTATAAAGTTTTACTGCTTTTTCAAATTCATCTATGCTTTCATCTAAACTAAGTTCTTGACTTTGTAATTTTTCAAGAATGTCATCTAAGTTATCTAATGTTTTTTCATAATTTAATGTCATTATTTACCTCCAACACATGAGCTTTAATGCTACTATTGTATGACTTAATGAATATATCCATACCTTCTTTAATATTATTAGCGTCTTTAATTGTTTTATTATCTAAATCACTTAATAAAAAATAGCCTCTTCTTAATGTCTTATAAATATCATTTATAGTAAGTCTTAGCTTAAACATTTGTAGATCCTCAGTCATTGCACTTAATTTATTATTCATAGCTTGATTTATGCTTGTTATTCTCTTATCGATAGTATTAGTCGATTCGTCTATCCTTTTACTAACTGATGAATATATAAGCCTTGAAGCGAGCATATCGACTTTTTTCTCTTTAGAGTAGATGTACTTATCCATCTCTTTTTTAATAAGTATCATCAGATTGTTTGTCTTTGAATAAAAATTGTCAATTAGAGTTTTAGTGTTTAAGCTATTTATCAAATCACGTTTATTCTTTAAATTAGCTTCTTCGCTTGAAATATAATGATTCATTAAAAAACTTATCTGAATTATGTTTTGATCAAGTATATCTGGTAGTTCATAGTAGTACTTGGATATGATCTCAGCCGCTTCTGATGGTGTTGCACATCTCTTATCTGCTACAAGGTCTGCTATAAAGCTATCGATCTGGTGACCAACGGCTGTCATTACAGGTATCTTTGATGCGAATATTTTCCTAGCCATGCTCTCGTCGTTAAAAACGGCTAGCTCTTCGTAGCTACCGCCGCCTCTTGCGATAAGTATGAGGTCTACATCATTCTTTTGATTAAAGTAGTCCAGTCCACTATTGATATTGTTAACCGCCATGTCCCCTTGAACGAAGGAATCATATAGAATTATGTCAATCATATTAGTTCTACGTCTAAGCACCTTTACTATATCTCTAAAACCAGCACTAGTTGATGAAGCGATGAGTCCAAGTCTTCTTGGGTACTTTGGTATTTCTTTTTTATGCTCCTCATCGAAGAGGCCTTCTTTTTCAAGCTTTTCAAGCGTTTTTCTAAACTCTCTCTTAAGCTTACCTATGCCTAGTTCTTCCACATAGTCAACATTGATCTGATAAGTGCTGTTTTGATCATAAGTAGAGATTTTACCTTTTATAAAAACTTTCATACCATTTTCAAGTGTAATCTCTTCATCGTTCTTATAGCAGTAAAAGGCGCACTTAATCTTGGAGCTTTCATCTTTAATCAAAAAGTATAGATGACCTGAGTTGTTTTTCTTGTAATCAGCTACTTCTCCTTCTACATAAATCTCTTGCAAAAGAAAGTCTTGGCTCAAAACGTCTTTTATATAGTCATTAAGCCCCGATACCGTGAATTTATTCATGGTAGTAGTTCCTTACATAATCACCTAAAATCGCATTTATAAACTTGTAAGAGTTATCATCCGAGTAATTTTTTGCTATTTCTACGATGTCGTTTATAATAATCTGATAAGCGATATCACTTTCAAATTTTATCTCAAAAATTGCTAGTCTTAGTAAAGCTCTGTCGATGTATGATAGCCTTTCAAGCTTTGCATCTTTTAGAACATCTTTAAGCTCTAAATCAATCTTAGACAAGTTTTCAACATATAGCTTAGCTCTATTGGCTAATTTAATTTTGTTCTCATCACTAATTTCAAGCGTTTCGAAGTATGCATCTAAGTCATCTACACTTGTATATTTATTTAGATCAAGCTGATATATTAAGTTCATTAAGTTTAATCTTGTCTTGTCGTATGACATATTATCCCTCACTAAAAAACTCCAGTAAAAATTACTGGAGTTTAATCTTATTACTTAGTAGTTTTGGCTGCTTCTTTAACGCCTTTTACATAAACGTTAACTTGCAATACATGTATGTCAGTCATCTCTTCTACAGCCGCTTTAACGCTAGATTGAATTTCATATCCAACCTTGTCAATCTTTGCGCCATATTCAATGTCAACATATATGTCTATAATACAGCCTTCTTCACTGCTTTCAATTTTAATTGGTCTATTAAAATTCTTTACTCCTAATAATTCAGTAATGTTAGATCCTATACCGGATGATAAAGAGCAAACGTGTTCAACTTCACAAGTAGCCTTGCTAGCTATAGTTGCTATAACATCATCAGATATAGTAATATTTCCAATATTATTATTTTCCATAGCTTACTCTACTTAGAGTCTTCCTCCTCATCATCTTCTGGGTATTCGAAATAATCATCATCGTCGTCATAGTCATAATCATCGTCATCATAATCAAAATCGTAATCATCGTCGTCGTAGTCTTCACCATAGAAGTCATCTTCTAAATATGAAAGATCTTCGTCAACTTCAAATATATAGTCTTCTAGGTCTTCAAGTCCTGCTGCGTTATCGCAAACAGTGTCAGCCATTTCATCAAGAATATTGATGATTTCAGTTAAAATCTTTTCTTCCTTACTTTCGTCCTTCAAACCTAAGCCTTCTGCAAGTCCCTTTAAATAAGAAACTTTCTTTGATAGTTCGTACATTTTTCTACCTCCTTAAACTCTAGATAAATATTCTCCACTTCTTGTGTCTATCTTAATTCTATCTCCAATATTTACAAATAGTGGTACATTTAATGTAAATCCTGTTTCTACAGTTGCTGGTTTAGTAGCTCCAGTAGTTGTGTTTCCTTTAACACCAGGTTCAGTTTGAGTAACTTCTAGTTCAACAAAGTTTGGTGCTTGAACTGAAAATGCTTTGCCCTTGTAGAATCTAATTACAGCTGTATCATTTTCTCTCAAGAATTGAATTGCTTCTTTAACTTCATCTTTGTTTAATGGAAGTTGCTCATATGTCTCATTGTCCATGAAATAATAAAGTTCATCATCGTTGTATAGATATTGCATTTCTTTTGTTTCCAATTGTGCATCATTGAACTTTTCTGTTGGGTTGAAAGTTAATTCCTTTGTAGCCCCACTAAGTACGCTTCTGATAGTTGCTCTAACAAAAGCAGCTCCTTTACCTGGCTTTACATGTTGAAAGTCTAAGACTTGATAAACGTCTCCATCCCATTCAAATGTAGCGCCATTTCTAAAATCACTTGCTGATAACATATATTTCCTCCTAAATTCAAATATCTACAACTATTATATCAGTAATTGTATAATTTAACAAGTATTTTTTTACAATATTAATAATTTTTTGCAAAAGAAAAGTCGATGCATTCTAGCTCGACTTACTTACCTTTATTATGCCTTTGTACTCTTTACAATTTGTATATATAATATGCAATGATTTGTTATAATTTAAATGAGACTTGCCTTTCATATCCAACACGTATCCATATATTGAACTATTTGTTTCTTCAAGATTTAAAGTTCCATTAACAATTATAAGTCCTTCAAAGCTTATAGAGCCCTTAACGTTCACATCGCCATCTATGATTAGTATACCGCTTCCTTTGATATTTGCATTAATGTCACTATCGCTTCCATCTTGGCATATCATTATTACCGCTTTAGCAAAATCAAAAGTTCTCTCCTCTACATTAGCTACATCTAAAAAGTAATTGTTAATCTCACCTACATTGAACTCTTCAAAATTATTCTGCATTATCAAATTGTAAAAATTTTCTTTTTCATAATCTCTAAGCTGTTCTTTAAAGAAAATTTTATTTAAAAGAGTGTAGTATCGCTCAGTAGTCTTTTCTTTCTTGTTTGGTAATTTTTCCCTGTAAAACAACTTAAAAGCACTCTTGCTAAGCACACTGTCAAATGTAATCATTGCATCTTGATTTTCAAAAACGCTATAGTTCTTTTTTTGCAGAGCACGCAAGTCACCTCCGCTTTGGCATGTGCCCTCTATATCTTTAGTAATTATGTTTTCTACAGATTCAAAGTTGTAATAAAACTGCTTCATCCTTGTCCTATTAAGATACATCATTCTTTCTATACTCACATATTCAAATAAATATATTAATAATGCTGTTACTAAAAATATTACTGATAAAACAACTAAGCTTGCACTAGCTTTTTTCATTCTATCACCTCTACATATTTTGTGCTTAATATCTTCTTATATTCTTTATCTTTAAATTTTAGATTTAATATAATAATATTATCATCAGGCTTATATGTGAACGATAGATCATTAACTCCCTTTAAAAAATATGTTTTACCTGTCAGCTCTCCACCTGCTTCTCTTTTGATCTTATCATTATCAATTATATACTCACAAGTTTTAAATTTACTTCTGCTTCTCCTTTCGAAATAAATGGAATTTTTATTAACGCTAACGGTATTGTAAAGACTAAAATCATTTTCTATAAATGAAAAGAATAGATTGATATCATCTTCATCCTCTAAGTTCTCTTCATATCTTTTTGTGAAGGCAGTAAAATTCTTAAGCACAGAGCTTGCTCCAAACAAAACAAGCGATAAGAGAAACAATGCGACAATAAGCTCAAGCAAGGTCTCTGCTTTTTTATTTGATAATCTGAAATTCTTCATATATCTTACCCTCGTCATCTTGTATTGAAAGTTTAAATGTGTATAAGTCAGCTATGTATGACTCTTTCACAAGATTAAATTTAATATCATCGCCTAAGTTTTCTTTAATCTTATCTGTCATTTTGTAAACATCTTCACTCTCATCTGACCTTATTATTTCCATTGCATTGCTTGCAAAATTGTCAAACTTTCTTATCTTCTTCGTATCTCTTTCTAGTGCCATAAAATTTTTCAAAAAAAAAGACAGAAAAAGTACAAAGATTGAAAATATAGCAAAGGAAATTACAACATCCATCATTGTAAGTGCTTTTTTATACTTCTTCATACCTAACCTGTCCTCCAACTGCAGCTATTATTACGTTATATTCTTTCTTATTCTTATTAGATTTAAGATAAAAGTTAAACCTTCCACTTTCAGACTTTGTTCCGCCTTCAGATGTAAAAGAGTAAGTTTCATTATCTTTAAATTTAAGGTGTTTAAGCTTATATACAATCTTTGCTCCATCATAGTTTGAAACTGTAATCATGTCATCTTTTATACTAAGATCAACATTTATTGATTGCATGATGGCGCTAACCCTTGCCTTCTTTACTATTTGTACAACGTTTTTAATCTCTTCTCTCTCGCTAAAGTTAGTAAAGTTCGCATAAGCAAGTATAAACATAGATATGATTATAGCTGCTATGCTTATAGAAATAACTGTTTCAATATATGTGAATGCTTTTTTATTCATAATTTATCTCACCTATAGATAAATAAAATTCTTTATCCTTATCATTAATAAACTCTATAGATACTATCTTTGAAGCTCTATACTTATCACCTAAGTAAAAATACTTTAGATTCATCGTATTACTTAAGTCAAGTTCTTGATACTTATCATCCTTTTTTAATATAAGCTTTGCATTATTGCAGCCGCTAAAATCAACGCTAATGAAATCTTTATTTGCAAGCATATTGTCCTTAGCTTTAAGACATATATTGCCACTCTTTTTATATAATACAATATTTTTCCCGCTAGCATCACAGACTACAGCATCTGTAATTTGCCAGTGATCTAGTAAAGAATTGTCATTACTATCAAGAACTATAGCTTTCTCATCCTCGTCATCTTCACTTGATTCTTGCTCTAAATCTAGTGATGCAAATTCATCTTCAATATCATGATAATCATAATTAAAATTCGAGATATCTATGTTCTTAGTTAATATATTGTTTATAATCTCATTCTTCTTTGTATCATCAAAGTTTGTATCTGGCTTAGCAATACTAATTTTCTTTGCTTTTTTTAGTTTTATCTCATCTCTGCCGCTAGCAAATGTGAATTTTTCCTTAATTTGTTTATTCTCGTACTTAACTGCTTCTTTTTTCATAGGTAATAATATATTAGCTAAAATTAATACTAATATTATGAGTCCTTTATTTATATAGCTTCTCATCTTATCACCCTCAAAAGAAGTATAGCTAACAATAAAACAATTATTATATCTAAAGCTATATCTATAATCTTTGAATAATTAAAAGCCTTTTTGTATTTTTTATTTACTATATCATATAGATCTTTAAAATAAATTGCATTACTTATCTCTTCAAGCTCTTTTATCTTAAGCAAAACTAAAACCTTGCCGTCTGTATTATTTGCTTGATTGACTATGTAGTTATATAGCTGATCTTTATCTAAACTATACAAATTAATGTCAAAGCTTGTTCTCTCAAAAGACATATTTAGCTTATCAAACTTATATATCGCCTTGTCAGTAATAATCTTTTCAATATTGTGCTCTTTTAAATTTAAGCTGAGTATATCTATCTTCTTTAAAGTAGATAAATATTTCTCAAAACACTCATCATAATCATCTAATTTAGCAATAAAGCTGTCTTTATTTAAATATTTATTGTCTTTAAACTTTTTGAATAAATACTTTGTGCTAGCCTCTTTATCACTATCGTCATAAAACAATTTTTCTGCTACTCTACTTGTTTTATTATTCAAAAATATATATGATGAGTCAATATAAATAAGATTTTTCACTATATATACTCCTTAAATAAGTCAAAAAGCTTTAAAGCAAAAAAAGCAAAGCTTATATACGGCACTAGTCTAACTGACTTGTCCTTACTCTTCTTTATAAAATTATTAATTAGTTTAAATAGTATTGCTAGTAACGTTGAAATGATAATAAGAAATAAATATTCCTCAAAAGGAAATATCATAAAAAGTAAAATATATAAATCCACATCTCCATCACCGATCTGAGAAATGTATTTATTTTTAAAAATATGCGAAAAGATTAAAGTTATATATATTGCCAATATCTTTATGTATGGCACATGATTAAATATAGCTATTAGTGATACGATAAATATTAAAAAATAAAAATAAAAACTATTATACTGAGCTTCTTTTACATCCTTGTATGATATATATAAAAGAACTAGAGATAAGATTATATATAAAGCTACTAGCATTTCATTACTTTATTATTTGGAAATGCCACCGCCAGTATTAGCTGGGCTTGTTTTAGTTCCTTTAGTAATCTTATCCGGACTAACGGTAATTACACCATTAGCATCAATTTTAACAGTATATATAGTAGAGCCATTTTGCGCTATGGATGAAGGGACTTTAACGTCATTCTTTAAGTAGCCCTCTTTAAACAATGTCTCAGAAGTTACATCATGTTTGTCTGGAAACTCATTGAAATATAGTAGTGCAACTGAACTTATTTGGTCAACATTTGCATTATGAGCAGTTCTTTCTGCACTCATCTTTATAGCTTTATAAGCAGGTATAGCTACAGCAATAAGTATCGCTACTATAGCTATAGATATAATGATTTCTACAAAAGTAAATCCTTTTTTGTTTTTACACTTCTTATTCATAATCTTTCCTCCTTCTAAGAAATAATGCTTGTCATCGAGTCATACATTGGTTTAAATACCATAAGTAAGATTAGCATGATTACTAAGCCCATAATTATAGTCATAAGTGGTTCGATAGAGTTTACAAACTTATCAAGTCTTCTCTTTAAGTCTCGTTTGTATAGTGACAAAACATTCTCTATAATTTCAACGAGATGCTCTGACTCATATCCAGTTATCAATATGGTCTTTACATCTTCTAAGAAAATATGACTTGAATTAACAACGTTTTGAAACGTTTCTCCCTCATTTAAACTCTTAGTCATCCTTTCAAACTCTGTTCTAAGGTATATTAAATCAAAGTTTTTTGAGAAGAAATCAAATATTTCATTAACTTTACTGCCTGACTTAAGCATGCTTAGCATATAATATAAAATTCTGTAATTTATCCTAGACTTATATAAACCGTTTTTTGATTCAAGTAAATATTTTTGTTTAAAGTATAAAAATTTATCATTTTGATTGAGTATTATGCTCAAAATAAATATTATAATTATTCCAATAATATAATAAATATAGTTATACTTTATAGAATTGCTTACTATAAGTAAAAGTTTTAAGCTATCTGGCATTAGGTTAGTATCATTGTCAAATAAATATGAAAATTGAGGAACTAAAAAGACTATAATCATGATTATAAACGCAATCAAGGCTAGCATTAAAAACTTAGGCTTAATCATAATATTACTAATTGTACTCTTGTACTCTTCTTGTTCGTAAAGATTCTCGCTTATCTCTAATATTTGCTCTGAAAGGTCTTTTGAGTTTTTGCTTGTTTTTATATATTCCGACTTCTCAGCTATCCTTAAGCTTAATAAAGATAAATTATCAAGTATGTCTAGCTTTGATAGTATATCCGACAGTGTGAATCCATGCTCAATAAGATCTTTGATGAGTAAATAATAATTCTTCAAAGGATCGCTAAGCGCTGAAGAACTTTGATACATTTGTTCAAGAATTTGTGGCAAGTTATTATTAATCTTAAGATTAAATGCTATGATTCTGAAAAAGTTTGCTATGTCCTTTCTTCTTACGCTGTTAATTTTAAGTATTCTATAAATCTTAGCAGGTCTAAAATACTTAACACTCATAAAATCAATATTAGAATCTTTAGTCTTAAGAAAGGCTTCGTAGATGTTTTTTGCGCTCACGCTTTTCGCTATTCCATCTTCAAATATTATTTCATATTTCATTTATGTCGCCTTCTTTAAAGTCCATGTATGTTTTTTTATCTATAAAATTACTTTCAAGCAAATAATTTATAGAGTCTTCAAAGCTTACATAATCAGATAGCTTCTTCATCTCATTGTAAATTTCACTTGTTAGTTTTGTATTGTTCTTTAGTAACAAGTCTCTTATCTTATCATTAATAAGTAGTATTTCAAATACCGCAATTCTTCCAAAGTATTTATCATTACCATCTTGAGCTATTATGTCTTGCTTATCATAAGAAGACCTCAAGCGTTTAACAAGTCTTTGGTTAATTATTGCATTTAGAGAAGTAAATAGATAAGACGCTTCTACATCCATTTCTAAAAGTCTGTTGATACTTGTTACTGGGCTCATACTGTGCAAGGTAGTAATAATCTTATGACCAGTTAACGAAGCCCTAACAGCAATTTGTGCAGAATCTTCATCTCTTATCTCACCTATGGCAATAACATCTGGGTCCTGTCTTAGTATAGCTCTAAGTGTGTTTGCAAATGTTATGTCCTTATAATCATGTATTTCAATTTGATCAATATCATTAACCCTATACTCTACTGGATCTTCAACGCTAACTATGCTAAGGCGCTCTTTATCTAGATTATTAAGCATGGTATACATAGTTGAGTTCTTGCCTGAACCTGTTGGTCCTGTTATAATCGTCATTTGATACTTATACTTAACTATCTTTTTAAATAATTCTTTTGCTTTGTCGGACAAGCCAATGTTATCAACAGTAAACATCTCTTTATTGTTTAGAATCCTAATACAAATTTTCTCTCCATATATTGCTTCGATAAAGGATACTCTAAGGTCAACTTCGCCATGACTAAATCTTCCATCTTGTGGTGCGAATTTAATTGCAGTATCACACTCAGCCTTAATCTTGATAATGTTAACAATATTTTGATAAGCATTTTTATTAATCTTTTTAAAAAATACAAGTTCGCCATCAATCCTGAGCCTAATTAATATATACTTATCATATGGTTCAAAGTGTATATCACTAGCTCTATTATCAATGGCGTAATCAATGACATTTTTAATAAATTCTTCAGCTTTTGTTGTTTGAATTTCTAAAATTCCTTTATCGTCATATAAAGAAGATAGTTTATTCATTTGCCTTCCTTCTAATCATATAATTATATTGAACTTTCTTATCATATGGTAGATAAGCTTCCTTCATAGGTGTGTTTATATTGTCAACCTCTTGCATGTTTTCATCATAAATCTTTTCAATAGTAAATTTATCATAAAACTTAGGTCCAAATATTTCTACTTCGTCTCCTATAGAGAATTTGTTTCTCTCTTGAAGCTTCATAAGCTTTTTATCTTCGTCGTAATCAAGTACTTTAGCAACAAAGTCATATAATCTTATATATGATGAGTTGTCATATGTTAAAGAAGCATTTTTAACGTCTCCAAAGAAAAATGCAGTAGTAAAGTCTCTGTGACTAACTTTTTTTATTTCGTCAAGATAAACATTGTTATCTCTATTGTAGATGTACTTATCTAAATCTTCGTAATAATCATCAATAGCTTTTCTATATTGATTAATAACAGTTGCAACATAGTACTCTGACTTAACTCTGCCTTCAATTTTGAATGAATCAACTCCCGCTTCAATTAACTCAGGAATGTAATTTATCATACAAAGATCCTTAGAGTTCATTATATATGTGCCTTTTTCATCCTCTGTTATTGGATAATATTCGCCTGGTCTAGTCTCTTCCATTAGATAATATTTATATCTGCATGGATGAGCGCAATCGCCCATGTTAGCATTTCTACCTGTCATAAAGTTTGATAAAAGGCATCTACCTGAGTAGCTCATACACATAGCTCCGTGCACAAAGGCTTCAATCATAATTTTATCTTTTACTTCATCTTTTATCTCTTTTATCTCTTTTAAGCTTAGTTCTCTAGCAAGTATAACTCTATCTGCTCCAAGACTGTGCCAAAATTCAACAGTAGCAGTATTTGTAATATTAGCTTGTGTGCTTATATGAATTTCTTTGCTTGGTGCTAGTGTTTTAACTTTTTGGAATATACCAGGGTCTGATACAATAAACGCATCTACTCCTGCATCGTCCATGCTTTGTATATATTCATCAACACCTTCTAGATCTTTATTGTGAGATATGACATTTAATGTTAAATATACTTTTTTATCTAAACTATGAGCAAGCTTTGTTGCTTCTTTTATATCATCTAAACTTAAATTCTTAGAAGCAGTTCTTAATCCAAGCTTGTCTCCAGCTAGATATACAGCATCAGCTCCATATTGTATAGCAGTTTTAAATTTTTCTAAATCTCCTGCTGGTGCTAATAATTCAACTTTTTTCATCTTACTCCTTCCTTAAAAGCAATAAGCCATCGTGAACAGTAAGTAAACTTGCTGTAAACCTCTTATCGCTTTTAGTATCTTCAATAAATTTTTTTAAATTCTTTATTATGGTTCTATATCGTTTATTGTCTTCATTTTTAGCTACATAACCTCTAAATAAAATGTTGTCTATAATTATGAGAGCATTATCACTTGTTAAATCGTATACTAAGTTTAGGTACTCTTCATACTGTGATTTATTTGCGTCGATAAAGCAAAAATCATATTTCTCGCTCTTATCCATGCTTTTTAAAACACTTATAGCATCATCATTAATAGCTTTTATTTTACTTTCAGCATCATATTTTTTAAGATTTTCTTCTAATACCTTAAAAGTCTCTTCATCTTTTTCTATGGTTAATATATTAGCTCCCGAAGCTTTTGCCATAACTAAAGATGAATATCCTATAGCCGAGCCTATCTCTAAAATATTTTTAGGCTTAGTAGTTTTTAGTATTAACTCTAAGAATCTTGCCACGTCTTGAGAAACAATAGGCACTCTATTTGCATTGGCGTACTCGACTAAATCATTAAAAGATTCTCTTTCAGAGGAAAAATCTTCTACGTAGTTAAAAACGTCCTCATCTATAAATTGACTAATCATTGTTGCTCTTGTATTCCTTTTTATCATCTAAGAACTTATTGTAATCAGATGAGAAGTTATGAACTCCATCTGAACCTGGCTTAACTACGAAGTATAAGTAGTCAACATCAGCTGGATGAAGGCTCGCAACGATGGATGCCTCGCCAGGATTGCAGATTGGTGCAGGTGGCAAGCCATCATGTGTATATGTGTTAAATGGTGAGTCAACTTTTAAATCTTCATTAGAAAGCTTTGGCTTTCTCTCTCCAAGCGCGTATTGTATTGTAGCGCAAGATTGAAGTCTTATATTCTTCTCGATTCTATTTAAGAAAACTTTAGCTATTATAGGTCTCTCCTCATCAAGTTTAGCTTCTCTTTCAACAATAGATGCTAAAGTGATAAGCTTATTCAAATCGTCAACTTCACTACTAATCTTGCTATAAATATTATTAAAAGCATTAAGCATCATAGTGACAATCTCTTCACTACTCGAGCCTATCGCAATATCGTATGTTGCAGGGAACAAAAATCCTTCCAAAGTATCATTATTAATACTTGATAAAAAATCATATTTTTCTTTATACTTATCAAGATTCTTGCATTCATTTAAAAAGTCTTCACTTGAAACAAGACCCTTTTCTTCTAATCTTTGAGCAATACGTGTTAATTCAAAACCTTCTGGTATAGTTACTTTAACAGTTTCTCCTTTTTCACCCTCACCCTTGCCTGCAATTATATTTGCAATTTCTAGTAAAGTCATAGATTTTTTCAATTTAAAAGTACCGCTTTTTATATGTTTTTCAAGATCGTTCTCCTTTAGTACATCTTTAAAAGCAGTTCCATTCCTAATAATTTTATTTTCATAAAGCTCTCTCGCTACATCAGAAGCACCGCTTCCTTCAGCAATTTCGATAGTATATTCAGTGTCGTCATTTACATCGTAAGGTTTATACATGCTCGATACGCATGAGTTTACCTTCCATATAATTGCAATAACTATAAGTATTAAGACAGTTATTGTAATTATCCTTCTTTTTTTCATTAAATCACCTTTTTAATTCTGTTATCGTAGATATAATATATTATTGATCCAAATACTGCAACGCTTATAGCTTCTCCGCCCATGATACCTAATACTGTTGTAAAATATGGAATATTTGAGAAGTATGACACCCATATTGACACTAAAAATCCATTTAATATTATAGGTGGAAGCATAGCTAAATACTTAGATTTTGATTTCCTAGTTAAATACGCAGCTACTAGTGTAACTAAGCTACCGCAAATAATGTCTATCATGCCATAGCCTGACATAAAAGATAAAAATATGTTTGATATTAAACATCCTATGAATAATCCAGGAACTGCTGCAGCTTCCATTAGTGGAAGTACTGTTAATCCTTCAGCAAGTCTAAGCTGTATCGGTCCAAATGTTAATTGTTGGAACGGTAATACTGTTTGCAATAGTATAAGTATTGTGTAAAGTGTAGCAATTAAAGCCGCCTTCGTAATTGTGTTTGTTTTTGTCTTCATTTTAGTCTCCCTTTTAGAAAAATTATGTAAATGAGTAAACCTATAAGCCGTGTTCTGTATTAGATGGTTATCTATCTAGTTTTA
>QWBY01003557.1_pt1 | contig 14557 bp, 12 predicted proteins | sample 1972471 | NCBI WGS metagenome assembly QWBY01 (sample SAMN09866722, study PRJNA288562) | Human gut metagenome isolate term6_stool, whole genome shotgun sequencing... | reverse complement strand
CGATGCCGACGCGGCGATTCACGCTTTGATGGACGCGATTTTAGGAGCTTGCGGACTTGGCGATATAGGCGAGCTTTTCCCGGATACTGACGATAGTTTTAAAGGAATCGATAGCAAAATTTTACTTCAAAAAGTTGTAAATTTCGTACATTTGCTTGGATTTAAAATCATAAACGCCGATATTACGATAATCGCTCAAAAACCTAAAATTTCGCCATATAAAGAAAAAATGTGTGAAATTTTAAGTGAAATCTTGCAAACTTCACACATAAATGTAAAAGCTTCAACTACTGAAAAATTAGGCTTTGTAGGTCGAGTAGAAGGTGTAGCGGCAATTGCAAGCGCCAATTTGGGATATTTTGATTGGAGAAAATTTTAAAATTTCCGTTATATAATATTATTTTTAATTTTTTCACGCCAATTTAAATTTTAATAATTTTTAACTAAATTAAATTTTATATTTTTTAAAACTCAATAAAACTTAGTCTCTTACAAAGTAACTATATTTTTGCCTAGACATTGAAGCAGTAAAAATAGCAGAAATTATTAAAATTTATAGAAAAACAATAAACAAAATTCTAAAGCAAATAAGAATTTCAATAATGCAAGAATGCGAAAAAATAAGTAAGGTTTCAGGTGAAATAAAAATAGATGAAAGTTATTTTAAGCTAAAAGAATAAGAGGTAAAGGAGGTAGAGAGGTGCAGGTAATAAAATGTCTGTATTTGGAATGTTAAAAAGAAATGGATATGTTTTATACTCAGATTGTTAAAAACTGCTCTAACAAAGAGTTGCTGCCAATATTAAGAGATTTAGTAAACTTAATGAGAGTGTAATTTATTCTGACAGCTGGAAAGCTTATGATAGTTTAACAGATTATGGAGCTAAATAATATTACCGAGTAAAACACTCTAAAAATGAGTTTGCAAATGGTAAAAATCACATCAATGGTATAGAGAATTTTTTGGGGTTATTGTAAACTAAGATTAAGCAAATTTAAAACATAAAAGGAGACAATTTCATACTACATTTAAAAAAATGTGAGTTCAGGTATAATATTAAAAAAGATGATAAAGACTTGTATCAAGTTTTATTAAAACTAACAAGAGAAAATCCGCTTAAGTTCTATTGAGCCTAAATTTATTAAAAGCTAGATTTAAATTTAAAAATGGTTGTTGAGTTGCATATTTACTAACATCATAAACAAATGGAAACTGCTCTTTTTTAATAACGTTAAATTCTTTTTTTAAATCTAAATATGATTTTTTAATACCTTGCTTATAATACTCTTGCCATTTAGCAAGTCCCCAGTTATAAGCTAAACGAGAACAGCCAAAAGCTTTTTTAAAATGAGTGATTGCTTTATTGTTTGGTTTTAATTCTATTTTATGAGATATTGTTAAATTAGTTACTAATTTAGTCTTATTCATTAACATTTGAAACCACCACTTTTTGCATACCATCTAAAAGTTTTTTATTTTTCTTTGAACGAGAACCATAAAGTCTAGCTGAAAATACTGTTATAATTTCTAAAACATCTTTTGCTAATTCTTCTTCAAATTTCACACTTTCTTCGCCTTTGTTTATAATTATAACTTCTACTTCTTTTGCCTGACATATTGAAAATACAAGCTCTGCTCCAAATCTTAAAAGTCTATCTTTATGAGTTAGCACTAATCTTTTAACACTTCCTTCAAGTATTAAATTTAAAAGTTTAGTTAAACCTTTTTATAGTAATTCATACCACTACCTAAATCTTGTATAATTTCATAATTAAAGCCTTGTTTAGAACAATATAATTCTAATACTTGAACTTGTCTAATTAAATCATCTTTTTGGTCGTGAGAACTTACTCTTGCATAAGCTATAGTTTTTAAGTTATCATTTCTGAAGATGATATTTTTATTTATGTTTTTAAGACTTTCTAGTTTATATCTACGCTCCCCACCACGAGTTAATTCATCAGGCTTTAATAAGCCTTTTTTTTATCCCAGTTTCTAAGTGTTTGAATAGTAACTCCAAGAGCTTTTGAAGCTTGTCCTATTGATAGTAATTTATTCATAAATGAAATTAAACAAATTTAAAAATATTTGTCACTATAAATTTTATAAAATTTATGTTTAAGTTGGCTACACTATAAATCTATTAGAAAAATTTTATCGCCTGATTTTAACTCTATTAAATCTGTTGGATTTTGCAAATTTATAGAAGCTATTCGGCTGTCGTTTCTATAAATTAAAATTTCTGATATGCTATCTACTATTTGTAAAACATCTTTGTCTTTATCGAGTTCTATAAAAGCTCCATTACCTCTTGTGGCAGCTTGGTTTTCACTAGTTTGCGTCTTTACAAATACAGCCTTTAATCCACTAAAAATTCCAGCTTTTGCGGCTGCTGTATAAGTAGCAAGTGATACATCAAGCACTATATCTTGGTTAGTTTCGTTATCAAAGATATTTATAACTCCATTTCCTTTTTCAAACTTTATGGTTTTACCATCTTTTAAAACTTTGCTAATAGAAATTTTGTTATCTATACTATATAACATCACATTCTATACTTAAATTTGCACTTGCAAAATAAACTCATACTAAATAAGCCAACACCAATAAATCCTAAAAATTCTCTTATAATTAATCCTTTTTTAATTTTTTAAAAAACTTAACTCGTTATTAAAATTTGTTTTAATTTCATTATACGCATCAAGCACACTTAAAAGATAAATTTTATTACCTTTATCTTTATTGTCATTATATTTTTTTGGGTAATTTACATCCATATTTGATTTTGTATAAAATAAAACACCTATTTTTGTCTTATAGGCTTTCATATATTTTTCAATTTGACTTATGTTATTATAATCTTGCTGATTCAAATATCCATTTTTACAAAAATGGCGATACTTTGCGTCTATGACAGCTATGTTTTCTTTACTATCAGCTATACAAAAATCAACCCTATTTCTATCATTTACTTCTTGAGCTTTAAGTTTGTGATTTTTATCTAAATTTTTAAAAAGTATTTTTTCAACATAGTTTTCAAAAAGTTCTGGTATATAGATGATATATCCAAAAAATCGGTTTTTGAGACTATTTTGTTTACCGCTATCACAATCTAGGAAAAAGTGGTTTAAAATAATAACTCTTGCTAGTTTTACACACTCTTTGTAGTCTTTATATAAAGAGTTTCTTAAAGATTTTGAGTTTATAGCTTTATCTATATTATAAATGTTAAATTTTTCATCTTTGGCATTTTCTTTTAAAAATTTTAGTAATGTATTATCTATTTCAAAATTTAAGTTTTTTTCTGAACTTATTATTTTATAAGCTTTTAGTAAAACACTGGCTAAAACTTTATCGCTAAGATGTTGTTTTTGTCTTGAAGTAAACGACCTTTTATAAATCATGTCTTTTTTGATATACGATTTATAACAAATTTTCCCTTTTATATCAAAACTTTTGTGTAGTTCTTCACAAAAAACTTTAGGAAAGCCATTTAATTTTGCTTTTTTAAGGCATTTTATAAAAAGTATGTAAAGTAAATAGTTACTTGATGAAATTTTACCACTGCTATTTGATAATTTTTCATTTGCCAAATGTATTTTTGAAAATAAAATCGAAGTTGTATTTTTAAGCATTTCAAATAAAAACTCATCACCATATCTACAACTTATGTCATAGATTTTACCATTATGAAAAAATTTTCCGATGTAGTTTTGTGTTGCAAACTCGCCATTTTCTTCTTTGATTATAAAACCATCTTTACTATTTTTAACTTTATCAAAGTGGCTGTGATACCACTTTTTAGGATAAATATACATAGTATGAGTTTTTAAATCTTGTATGTGAATTTCTTCACTACATTGTTGACAATTTTTAAAATTATCAACTAGTTTTACAACATTTGACATTCTTTTAGCCTACAAAAATTTTTTTAGCTTTTTCAATCTGATCTTCTATATCCTCATCTCCATAAACACTTCTTATATACTCTCTTAAAATTGGCTCGATATGTCTTTGCCAAATTTCTTCAACGCTTAAATTTTCTATTTTCATAAAATAAGAGTGTCCTATCTCATAAGCTCTACCCAAATTTAAGCCACTACTACTAGTAATAAATTCATTTAGCTCTTTGCATTTGTCTATATAATCAGGAGTTGCATTTTTACAAAATATTAAAAGCTCATAATCACACTCTTTTAAAATCCAAGTAAATCTTCTTCTTAAAGCTAGATCAAAACAATCTATACTTTTATCTACATCGTTCATAGTACCTATGATATAGAGATTTTCTGGTATATAAAATTTACTCTCACCATTTTGATAAAGTATGCTTAAACTTGAACTTGTATGACCTTGTTTAATTAAATTTTCAATTAATCTTGAATTTTTAGTTTTAATAGCATTTGATGCGCCCCTGTATTCAAGAAGCGTTAATGTCTCTCCAAATACAGATGAAACATCAGCTCTATTTATCTCATCTATAATGAAAAAATATGGCTTGTCGTAATCTTTTGAAGCTTTCATACAAAACTCTTTAAAATCACCATTTATAAAATCTAACTTTAAATTTCCATTGTTATCAATCCCAATAGGCTTAATGCCATCGATAAAGTCCTCGTAGTCATAACTTGGGTGGAATTGTATAGACCTAGCCTCATAAGGGAAATTTAACTTATCAAGCAAATTTAAAATGCTTTTTATAAAGTATGTTTTTCCAGTTCCTGGTGCTCCGTAATAAATGATGTTTTTACTGCATTTTGATAGATGAGAGTTTATAGCTTTATTTAATAATGTATAAATAGCTTCTAAAAGTTCATCTTCAAAATTTTCATATATTTCCTTTAAATTATTATAATCTTGATAAAGCTCCTTTTCTAGTATATCTTTTAAAGCATTACCCAAACAATTTTTTAATAAAGCATCTAAAAATTTATTATCTATAGATACCGCATTGCTTTTAAGATTAAGTTTCATGTAAATATAATCTAAAATTTTACATATAATTTGATGAATGATTTGAAAATTTTTAAGTTTATTTTTAATATCATTACTTATAGAAAAAGCATTTACACTACCATTATTTTGTTCTGTATATAAAAAATCAATTTCTTTACCTGAAAAATACTCTAATATTTTTTGAAAAATAGTTAAGTATAAAATACTATAATTATTACAAAAATTAAAATTAGCTTTTGCTAAAATATCATAAAAACTATTGTATAAAATTTTAAAATCACCTTTTAATAATGAATTAAATTTATATAACAATATAGAAATTTGAATATCCAAATAATCACTATTTTTATTGTTTGAAAATATTGTAGTTGTTGTATTAGGTATACATTGTTTAAAATCTTTAATTTGATTGTCATAGCATAAATCAAGCATTTTTTTAATATCATTTGCTTGATAATAATACTCTATCTTATTTTTATAATAACTATCATCTTTATTGCTTTCATTTAAATATTTTTCTTTATTGTCATCTTTTTTTACACAAACAACAACCCTATCTTCATCGGCTTTACTCATCTTATATCTTTGGTCTTTTTCATTCCAAGTTAAGTTTTTAAATATTTTTAGATTGCCTTTACAATCAACTATCTTACTAAAAATATTATAAATTTCTAATATTTCTTTTTTCAACATTTTTTATCCTTATTATTATTATAATTAACCCTCAAATCATATGTTTTAAAGTCTTTTTTGCATTTATAAATAAAGCATTTTGAATATTTATTGTAAATCTTATAAGCATTTATTCATTGTGCTTTATCATAAAACATCACCTACACAAAATTATCGCTCAATCAAACTCATCTCTTAAAATAAACTTTCTATTTTTTATTTTTTTCTCCTTTTTGAAAATTTATTTACAAATCAAATAAAAATATATTTTAAATATTCATTTAGAATAATTATATCAATTTACTTTTTAATTTTTTATTAAAAATTAACTAAAAATTTTGAATTTAATTATTAATAGATAAATGTATTAACTTAAAAAATTTAATTGATACATTTAGTTATGTTATTGCTCATTAATAAAATGTAGTAGCAAATATCCTTAAATTGAGTTTTATGTAATATGAAAAATATTTGGATAAGAAAATATAAAAAATAAATTATGCAAAATAAATAAAATTATCATATTTTTTATTCATATTTAAGATTTAAAATATTATGATTATTCAATTTGAATAAAAGGACTGTTTATATGAATTTTATTAAAACATTAGCTTTAATATTTATATTTGGTTTTACATATAGTAATGCAATAGTACCGCCAGACAATAACTATGACTACGACTACGGAGACAGAATAACTGTTTCCATGTCAAATATTGATGATATTGGTATAATAATGCTTAAAAACAAAAGAGGAACAAATCCTATTTTAGTTTCAGAATGGATAAATGGTGAACATGGAAGCGGAAGTAGAGATATAACTAATTTGCTTGATGTGGGAGATAACTACATAGTCTATGCTGTATACAACAAATATTATGCTGGAACTGGTATTTTTGCCGGGGGTAAATATTCTTTTTATTTCTCTATGTCTAAAAATGGTGCTTCTATATTTAGTGCAAGTGATTTTGTAAGAGATAATTCCAAAGGAATAAAATACTGGAAGATAATAAAATTAACACTTGATAAAAATGGAAATATTAGAGCTAGTGATAATGTTTCTTCTAGTATTATTTCACAAATTCAAAATAAATTATCAAACCTAGAAAGAGACCTTAATAGTAATTACGGCATTTCTGTTCCTTTTTAAAAATGAAAAATATTTTATTTATTTTTTTTATTTTTACATGTTGCTATAGTTATATAGGATATTTTAACAGTGCAGATATAGAAATAGAATATAATGAATTTATAGATTTAAAAAAATACGACAATGAATATAAACCACAAGGTATATGTTGGGTAAATGATAATTTGCTAGAAATTAGTGTTCATAAAAATAATAAAGAATCTTACATAATGCTATTTAAAAATAAAAAGTTAAAACTAAATTATAAACTTCCAAAAGATGCAACTCATACTAGTGATTTAGAGTGTTTTAATGATAAAATTTATGCTCTTGATTATCACAGCAATAAAATTTATATATTTAACATAAGTGATGAAAATTTAAATTTATTAAAAGAAGTCAAATTAGATTTTACCAACACTGGTTCAGCTTGTATAATAAAAACAGATAATATTTTATATTATGCGATGTCACGCTTTTTAAAAAGCAATAAAATTTATTTTATTCCACTAAGTTTATTGTATGAAAAAAATCAAATAAATAAAGAAGATGTTGCTTTTACTCAAAAAACTACCTATTTTACACAAGGTTTATTTTGTAATAAGGATAAAATTTATATTACTGTCAATGCTCTGGGTAAAGATATTATACAAAAATATAAAATCAAAGATAAAAAACTTAAACTTTTGGAAAAATATAGTACTCCAACTACAATGATTGAAGACATTACAATAAAAAACAATATCATCTACACATCAGGTGAAAATAAAAATGAAAATATTGTTTATGAAAGTCAAGAAATAAATGAAATTTGATTTACATATTCACACAATTTATAGTGATGGACAAGCTGCTCCAAAAGATGTTATAGAAAAATCTAAAATTTTAAATATTGGAACTTCTATAACAGATCATAATCATGTAAAAGGAGCCATTATTGCAAGCGAAATTGCAATAAATGAAAATTTGCCTTTTATAATAGGTTGCGAACTAGGAACAAGAGAAGGAAAAGAATTACTCATATATTTTAAAAACCAAGAATTAGCAGAACTTTTTTACAAAAAAGAAATAGAACCTTTTAGAACAAATAGAATGACTAGAATAGATAGATCAATGCATGAGTTTTTGATAAAAGGTATAAGAGATGAATACGATATATTTTTTACAACTTTACCACATCCTTTCGGACCTCTCTATAAAAATGTGTTTTGGGATTTAAGATTGTCAGCAAAATTAATAAATTTTGCTGATAGCATAGAGACAATAAATGCATCAATGAATAAAAAAGCAAATGAAAAAGCTTTATTCTTAGGCATAAAAAAGAAAAAAATACTAACAGCATCAACTGATGCCCATCTAATAAAATTAATTGGAAAAGTTACTACTGAAGTTAATTTTGATAGAAAGACAACGGATATTTCACATAACTCTTACTTAGATAATTTTTATACAAAAATATTAATTATGACACAAATTACAAAATGCAATATTTATCATTCTATATTAAAAAAAGGAGTTTCAGTTGTTTGATTATTTTGGAGAGAAAGAATTAGAAAAACAAAAGAAGTTTCGACAAAAAAGAGATATTTTTTTAAAAAAGTTAGTTATTTTTCTTACAAGATATAAAATAACGGCAAATCATATTACATATTTTGGAATATTTTTGTTTTTTATTTCCTGTTTATTCATTAAAATATGCCCAATTTTGGCTGGTGTGTTGTTATTGTTTTATTGTTTGAGTGATGGCATAGATGGACCTTTATCAAGATATCAAAACACACAAAGCAAAGCAGGGAGTTTACTTGATATTTTTGCAGATCAACTTCCAATAATAATACTTCCATTGTTAAGTATAATAATTTTTAAAACAAACCCTATGTTTGCATATCTATTTTCAATGTTTTATATAATAGAAATTTTTTTATTAACAATATTGAATGCTTTAAAAATTAAATTTGGATTTGTTTTAAGAGTTAAATATTTTTGCCTAGACATTGAAGCAGTAAAAATAGCAGAAATTATTAAAATTTATAGAAAAACAATAAACAAAATTCTAAAGCAAATAAGAATTTCAATGATACAAGAATGCGAAAAAATAAGTAAGGTTTCAGGTGAAATAAAAATAGATGAAAGTTATTTTTAAGCTAAAAGAATAAGAGGTAAAGAAGGTAGAGATGTGCAGGTAATAAAATGCCTGTATTTGGAATGTTAAAAAGAAATGGATATGTTTATACTCAAATTGTTAAAAAACTGCTCTAACAAAGAGTTGCTGCCAATATTAAGAGAGTTTAGCGAACTTAATGAGAGTGTAATTTATTCTGACAGCTGGAAAGCTTATGATGATTTAATAAATTATGGAGCTAAAGAACATTACCGAGTAAAACACTCTAAAAATGAGTTTGCAAATGGTAAAAATCATATCAATGGTATAGAGAATTTTGTGGTTATTGCAAATTAAGATTAAACAAATTTAAAGGCATAAAAAGAGATAATTTTATACTTTATTTAAGAGAATATGAGTTTAGATATAACATTAAAAAAGATGATAAAGACTTGTATCAAGTTTTATTAAAACTAATAAGAGAAAATCCGCTTAAGTTCTATTGAGTCAAATTTGATATTTTATTGTCAAAACACAGTATAAATCAGCTGACAACAAGAATAAAATTTGTAGTTAAAATGCAACTAAAAAACATTTTCTATATGCATAAAATACCGACTCTAAGAAAAATTCAGCCAAGACCAAGTAAAGCTAAATTTAAGTTTTTTCCTAGGTTTTTGGGTTTTAAAAATATATCCTTATAATATTCAGTTTTATTAAAATCCTTTGTTGGAAATTAGTGTTATCTTACTTCCAATAAAAGTTAGTTTAAAATTATAAATTCATTTTTATTTTACATAAAATCACTTTTGAATTCTCTATTTTTTATCTTGCATTTGGTAGTATATCTTACTATAGCTTTTTTAAAATCTCAACAATTTTAGAATAACTATTGATAACTTTATCTCAGATTTACGCTTTAGTCTCTATTTTATATCTTACTCATCTAAAAGCCTTACAGCATCACTAAAATATTCTAAATTTCTCCATGAATTTTTATTTCCAACTATGTATAAAAACTCTTTTGCCCTACTCACTGCAACATTTAATAAATTTGGCTTTGAAGATGCCCATTTTCTTGCTCCATCTGTCTTACCGCCTAAAACAAAAATTATGATCTTAGCCTCTTTTCCTTGCATTGTATGTATCGTTCCAATGTTGTTTCTAAAATCTATCAGTTCTTTTTTTAAAGCATTTACAACATCTCTAAAAGGTGAAATTATTTTTATATCATCTTTTGGAATATTTTTTAACTTATTTAAAAGTAAGTTTTTAACCTTTTCTATTTCACGTAAATTTGCATTTCCATCAAAATTATCACTTTCTACATCTATCCAGCAAGAGTTTAAATTTTCATTTTCAAAAGAGTTGGTATTTTTGCTTTTCCCCCAAATCATCATATTATCATAAGTAGTTGTATTTGAGATTTTAAACATAGGATTGTTGCAGCGATTATGCACTTTGAGCGGTGAACCAATCCAAGTATCATCTAAATACGTTCCATAAATTTCATTTTTATCGGCCATTGTTTGAACTGAATTTAGCCTTATGTCAAAATCATTTTCTATTTTAAATTTATTTTTTAAGATTTGATTTATATCTTGAGGTATGGTTACAACTGGTTCAAGTTGTAGTGGATCACCCACAATAACGGCATTTTTAGACCTAAAAAGCGCTCCAACTGCATTGGCTAAAGCTGCTTGACCGCTTTCATCTATTAATAAATATCCAATTGAGTCTTTGTCAAAATCTTTAAAAAATCTACCAAATGATGCAAAAGTTGAGCTAATAACAGGAATTATAAAAAATAAACTTTTCCAGATGATTTGACGCTGTTTTGATGTAAGATCTGAGTTGTTTATAAAAGCTACATTTCTAAGTAGATTTGAAACATTTGTATTATTTGCTAAAATAGCTTCTTTATGTAAATTCAAAGCCTTAATAAAAACATCTACTCTTGCTTCAAAAAGCTCTGTTTTAAGGGCATTTTCATCTTTCATAAATGGTGATGATTTCTCTCTTTTTTCTAAATCCTCTATCTCAAAATTCATACTAAAAAAGTGATTTAATTCCATAATTTTTATATTTAGTTCTTCAATTTGTGTGTCTATTTCTTTAAGACTATCTCTATCTTTTATGATGTTTATTTTGTTTTGTGATATTTGAGAATTTGCTATTTGATTTAGTTCTAGCTTTTTAGAAATTTCTAAAATTTTAGAATTTATAATGTCAATTTCTTCTATATAGTCTTTATAACTTTTCATTGAAAATAGCTTTTTAAAATAAAATAGTGGTGGTTTTTTTAAGTGTAAGATGTTAAGACTATTTGATAAATCACTTTTTTCATTTAATAAACTTTTTTGTTTATTTTCAAGGTCTGATATTTTTGAGTTTAAATCGTCTATTTTATCATCAAAATCTATATTTTTTAATCTTTGATGGTTTTTAATTAGTTCGTTTTGATCTTCTTTATATTTTTCTAAAAGTGTATATTTTGTTTTTAAATTTATTCTTAGCTTTTCAACTTTTTCTAAAGATTTTTGAAATTCCTCTTTGGCGGTTTTAAAATTTGATCCATTGTTTGCTTTTAAATAGTCAAAAAAACCTATAATTTTACAATCATTAGTTTGCATATCTTTTGAAAACTCATAATTGAAATCTGCTTTATTGCTTTTCCATATAAATTTTGAGATAAAATCATAAACATTTTTACTTTTTCCAAGCGTTACACATATCAAACCCCAAGCCTTTTCATCTATAAGCTTACTTGCAAATTCGCTAAAATAATCTACCTCATATTTTGAGTCTATGCTATCAAAACGAGGAATTTCTTTACTTAAATTTTCAACAGCTCCATTATTGCTTGATGTCACAACAATTTCATAACCCATTAGTTTTGGATTTAGTCCATAAAATTTTTTATTGTAATTATCAGTTAAGGGGTTAGTGAAAATTTCATTTTCATTCATTTTTGATAACACTTTTGCTCTTTCAACGATAATGGTGGCTATAACGTCTTTTAAAAGAGTTGTTTTTCCAGTTCCTGGAGGACCATTTACAGCATAAATAGCGCCATTATTACTGCCAAATCTTTTAAATATTTGATTTACTGCAAATTGTTGTGAATACATCAGAGAGTATTTAGATGCAAAAGCACCATCTGGAAAATCTAAAAACGAAGGAAGTAGTAAATTTAAGTTAATATCATCTCTTAAATCAACTCTTTTATTTTTTTCAATTTCTCTAATTCCAAAATAGCGATTCAAAATTTCATCACTACCATTTTTATAAAACTTTAAAACAGTTTTTAAATCGTTTACAAAAAAACTATTTATTAAAGCATCTTCGCTATTTGAGTCTTTTTTAACTAAAGATATAATAGCTTGCAAATCTTTGCTTAAAAGCTCGTTTACGGCTATTTTAGAATTGACAGTTTCAAAAATTTGAGATAAATACTTGGAAATACTTCTATTTTTATATTTTGTTAAAAAAGATGAAATTTCTTCTTTTATATCATTTTCAAAAGTATTAAAATCATCCATATTTAGATTTTTATCAAAATTTGCAACAAACCAAGGCGATGTTGAAAGGCTAAAATTCAAAAGTGTAAAATTTTCATCCATTAAAGGGATTTTATCTTTAAAATCAAGCTCTTTGTAAGATATTTTTTCATCCTTATCAATGTCTTTATCTTTAAGATTAAGCTCTCCGCCAAGAACAGCTATAAAACACTCGGCTTTTTGATCTGATTGATTTGATGCCTCATAGTCATAATCTTTGTCAAATTCAATTATTTTTCTTTTAAGATTTTCAATATCGTAAATTCCACATTTTAATGTTATTTTAAGAGTGTATTTATCATCTTTTAAATTTCTTAGCTCTTTGATTTTTTCAACTATTTTTTCATCTAAATTATCAAAATTGCAGTTAAAAACAACCCTATTTGCACTCTGTTGTTTGCTTGGGTCTTGTAAAATTTGAGGGTTTAAAAGCTCACACGCTATGAGATACTTTATCTTATTTTCTACCATTTTTAACCTTTTTTAAATTATTTATGATTTTTATTATATCTAAAAATTTAATGTTTTTTAAAATACTAAAACTCTCATTTTGCTTTTTATCACATCTTCTATAAAGCCATCTTTTTGCATTTTTAAAAGAGTGTTTTTTATCTCACCCTCATCATACTTTATACCATTTATTTCTAGATGCCAGATTGTATTTTCAAAAGCTTCATTAAGACTTCTATTAGCTGATCTTATTTCTCTCAAAACTTCTGTTTTATAAGAAATATTATTTTTTATAAGAAAATTTTGTAAATTTGAAGCTGTATTTTTATTTTTATCATTTCTTTTATAAATTTTATAAAATAAATCAAGCATAGATGAGTTTTTTGGCTCTTCCCAATTTAGATAAATTCTTAAATTCCCTAGATCCATAAATTTATTAAAATCATCCTTATTTTGTAAAGCTGGACTCATAGTTAAAAATGCGATATCAAATTTATCAGCGGTTTGGAAATTTTTAAAATCAGAGTTTATTGTTTGAAGGTTATTTATTTTAAACTCAGCTTTTTTTAAATTTAACTCCTCGAGCATTTTTGTTGAGCTATCTACACCTAAAACCATTTTGCAAATTCCAGCTAAATAAAGTGAATAAATCCCAGTTCCACATCCTATATCAACTAAGGTTTTATCTTTAAAGCTAACATCAAAATCTTTTAAAATCTTAAAAAATCTTATTTGAAATTCGTTCAAATTTCCATCAAATTTACTATAACTTTTAGCTTTTTTATCCCAAATTTCACTATTTTTTATATTGCTATTTTTATTTTGAACATTCATCACAAGTTCCTTTTACAACTACGCTTTTTATATTCTTAAGTTCTAAATTTGGCATTGATTTAAATTTCAAAATCTTTTATTTTTATGGAGAAATTATGAAACAGTGTTAAGAACAAATTTAAAAAATCCGTTCTTAATTTATTTGTAAATAGTTTTTTAATTTTTTAAAATTTACCGATTGAAATTCTTTTCAAATAGTTAAAATTTAAATCTCTTAATTCATGAAAATTTAAATTGAAAAACAAAATTTTATTTTACAATAGCTTTAATAACGGACAATAAAAACGGCTAAAATTGTTATATTTAGAATTTTAAAAAATACTGCACGGAAAATTAAAGTCTTTATTAGTCAAATAAAAAAATCTAAAAATAGATACATTTATCAAAATTTTGCAATCAATAAAACAAAAACTGCCAGTAATAAAAACAAAATCAAAAAACAGTATTATTTAATAAAAAATTCTTTTTTATTGTTTTAAAATTATAAATTTTTTTAAAATTCAATAATTTTCGCACCGTATAGATTAAAATTTAAAATTAAACTACTATTTTCCATTTAAATTTTAAAGAGAAATATTTTATTTAAGTTATTTATTTTTTTTAAATTTCGCGCTTATAAATTAAAAAAATAAATTTTACTTAAAAATTTCAGTATAATTTTTTTTCATAAAATCAATTACCGCGATAACTTCATCAACGCCCTGCACGTTCGAATTTGATAAAATTTCATCAATGTTTTCAATATAAATTTCAGTAGCTTTTGCTAATTTTTCTTTTTTGACACCGGCATAAAATAGCGCCGCTTCAAGTAAAATACTCACTTCGTAAGATAATTCGTCCATTGAAATTTCATC
>QWBY01001645.1_pt1 | contig 14564 bp, 13 predicted proteins | sample 1972471 | NCBI WGS metagenome assembly QWBY01 (sample SAMN09866722, study PRJNA288562) | Human gut metagenome isolate term6_stool, whole genome shotgun sequencing... | reverse complement strand
AGTGGGTGCTTCAAGTTCAAATTATCTGCAAATTCAGTAATGAGAGGACGTGTAAACGCAATAAGGACGTTCAAGGGCTTAGTTGCGGATTTGAGGATATATTATAACAACTTTTATGTTATTTCTTAGCAAAAACAGCATATCGTTAGAAAAAGAACCGTTATTGAACAATAATGATTAATAACAAAGTTAAAAGTTGACAAGGTGCAAATTACGGAACTAAAATCGAGTAGGAGGTAAACACTAATCATAGGTGTTTATCACCTACTCGATTATAGAGAGTCTTCGTGTTTTTCCAATCTACTGTGATAAGTTTTATCTTACTCTTATGCCTTTACCATTCAGAACCTCACCTCTAATATCATCTGTCTTGCACAAATACAAGTCATAGCCAATGGCTGTAATATCGCAATATTTTCGAGGAGTAATGACTTTTCCATTTGGTGACAGTTTTATAATTCCATTGTCATCCTGACAGGGACACACGAACAGATGATGACGATACAGGAGGAAGGAAGACTGGACAGGTGGATGGAAGTCAACCTCAAATGGTTGCATGAGACCTTTGGCAAGGAAAATGTTGTATCATGTGTGCTGCACATGGACGAGAAGACTCCCCACCTGCATGCCACCATCGTACCCATCGTCACTGCCGAAAGGCAACACCATGAACGAGAGGGAGAGAAGAAGTACAACACCAAGTCTGGGCCACGGCTGTCAGCAGATGACGTGCTCAAACGCGCCAGACTTCATGAGTATCAGAATACATACGCTGCTGCCATGAGTGAGTTCGGCCTAAAGCGTGGCATTGTATGTTCCACTGCCAGACATATTGCCACATCAACCAACTACAAGCAGCAGATGCAACAGTTTGAGGAGAACATCGCCAAGTTGCAGGATGAGGTGGAGAAGACCAAGGAGGGCAAGAGTACAATATTCGCTCTATTTGGTAAAGGCGATCTTGCCAAGGAAAGAAAAGAACTGGCATCAAAAAAACGAGGAACTGGCAAAACTCCGAGTTAAGATTGCAAAACTGGAGGCGGAGAAAGTCTCTCTAAAACAGAAGCATGAATCTGACATCGCCAAACAGAGGAATGCCTATCAGAAAGAAATCGACGCTGCCATCAAGCGTGCGGAAATCGCAGAGCGGAAGGCAACCGAGAAGGATGCTGTCATTGAGAGGCAGAAGAACAGGATTGACGAACTTGACCGTAAGGCCAATCCTCAGCGATACTGGCTATCATTAGGAGCGGACCCCATCGGTCATCGTTTCTTCGGCAACAACTCTTATACCGTCACCCTAAAAATCTGGACCAGGGTTAAGTAGATTGAGCATACCGCTGTAACTTACCTTAGTGACAGCGACAAGCGATTGCACGCCTTCAGCAATAGGGAACTAACAGAACACGAGTTTGTCAACGCCTGTTTCAGTGCTACCGAGCAAGTCTGCGAGATACAATCCCATTTACTAAGTGCTGCCATCGAACTGGCAACAGGCGGAGCCGCAAAACCACACGTAGGCACTGGTGGTGGAGGTTCAACATCAGAATTGCCGTGGAGAGATAAGTACAAGGATAAATACAAACCTATGAAAAAGAGATGACAGTTGTTTGCAAAAAATAAAGATTTCGCTTTTTCAGAATGGAAAGCAACCTTTTCAAAATGAAAGGGTATTACAAGGATGTTGTTTATTTTGTAAAATCATATCTTACTGATTATCTGCGGTTTGTTACCATCCTTAGTTCTTTGGTACTCCATTTGTATATAGTGATGTAAGTATAATAAGTGACATTTATGGATATAAAGCAATACGGGGTAAGTCCCAATATGGAAAAGGAACTCAGCTATCGGTTTATTGCCTATCTGATAGGTTTGCTCTTGGCATTCGAATCGATGCTGCTGCTAGCATGCTGCTGCGTGTCCCTGATGTATGGCGGGAGAGATTTGATAGCCTTCGCCGTTTCGTGTTCTGTATGTCTGGCGGCAAGCATCATGCTGTTAGTCTATGGTCGGAAAAAGAAGTCTGCTCCCTCACGCTATGAAGCCTATATCGTGGTGGCTCTTTCCTGGGTGTTTTTCACGGTTTTCGGAATGTTCCCCTACCTGTTGGGCGGCTACATCCCGAATATTACCGACGCTTTCTTTGAGACAATGTCAGGTTTCACCACCACAGGAGCCACCATATTGGACAACATCAAGAGCATGCCTTATGGCATATTATTCTGGAGAAGTCTGACGCAATGGATAGGCGGTTTGGGGATTGTCTGCTTTTCCATAGTTCTCTTGCCTGAGTTCGGTGTCAGCAGTCAGATGCTCTATCTCTCTGAGGCAACGGGAGTGACTCACAACAAGATTTGTCCCAAGACACGTGTCATGGCACGGTATATATTCTTGGTTTATATCTTGTTGACTGTCATCGAGAGCGCACTCTTGAAGGTTGGGGGCATGAGCTTATTTGATGCCGTGTGTCATTCCATGGCCACCATAGCCACAGGAGGCTTCTCTACCAAACAGGAAAGCATTGCCTATTGGCATTCTCCGTATATAGAATACGTGGTGTCGTTGTTCATGTTGCTTTCTGCCATCAATTTCTCGCTCTATATTGTTGCCTTAAGGGGAAGTTGGAAACAACTATGGCAAAACGTGGAACTCAGATGGTTCGCCTCCTCCGCAGGTCTGCTTACCCTGATTATCTCGACGGCACTCATCCTGAACAACGGCTATGGCGTGGAGGAAGCATTCCGCAAATCCCTGTTCCAAGTGGCTACTTGTCACACCTCGTGTGGCTTTGCCACTGACGACTACAACCTGTGGCCGTCATTTACATGGATGCTGCTGATTTTTGCGATGCTGTCGGGTGGATGCACAGGGTCAACCAGTGGAGGTATTAAAAATCTCAGAATGATAATAGTCGCCCATTGCATACGCAACCAGTTCCGTCAGATACTGCATCCGCGTGCCGTATTGCCTATAAGAGCTGGTAGTATGTTTAACAATAAGCTGGTGACAATGGTTCTTGTATTCTTCGCCGCCTATATGTCAGTTGCCTTTATCGGCTGGACACTGCTGATGGCATTCGGAGTAGGACTTACAGAAGCCATGAGTACCGTGATTTCTGCAATGGGTAATGTAGGACCTGGGTTAGGCAGCTTCGGTCCTGCCTTCTCATGGGCAGCATTGCCCGATGCCGCCAAATGGATACTCTCATCACTGATGCTCATAGGCAGACTTGAAATTTTCGGTTTCCTTCTCATATTCTACAAATCGACGTGGAGTGGCAGTTGGTCATAGAGAAATATGGTTGCCCCTAAGGGCAATAAATGTATTATAATAAACGCTATATATATATGGAAGAAAATATACAGCAATTTCTTGACCTGATACGACGGTCACATCGGGGACGGTTCAAGATATACATCGGAATGATTGCCGGAGTGGGCAAGACCTTTCGCATGCTTCAGGATGCACGAGAGATGCTACGGTGCGGCACAGATGTACAGATAGGCTATGTGGAGACACATGGTCGGGCAGACACGGTGAGGGCACTGAAAGGACTGCCCGTGATTCCCCGCAAGCGGGTGTTCTACAAAGGCAAGGAGATTGAAGAGATGGATTTAGACGCTATCCTTCAGATTCATCCTGAGATTGTAATTGTTGATGAGTTGGCACACTCCAACGTGGAGGGACAACGCAATGCCAAGCGATGGCAAGATGTGATGGAACTGCTTGATGCCGGTATCAACGTGCTCTCTGCGGTAAACATACAACATATAGAGAGTCTGAAAGATGAGATAAAGGAGATGGTAGGCATCGATGTGAAGGAACGCATTCCAGACCGAGTGTTGCAAGAAGCCGACGAAGTGGTGAACATTGATCTTACGGCCGAAGAGCTTCTGGAACGTCTGAAATCCGGGAAAATATATGCCAAGGACAAGATACAAACAGCCCTTGACCATTTCTTTCAAGCAGGGAATATCCTGCAACTGCGAGAACTGGCACTAAGGGAAGTAGCCTTTCGAGTAGGGAAAAAAGTAGAGGAAGAGGTACTGCCACGAACATATAGGACTAAAGGGATGTCAAGGATTGTGGTATGTGTAAGCAGCAATAGCGAAACACAGCAACATATCATCCGCAAGGCTGCACGAATGGCGGACAGTTTTGACGCTGACCTATTGGCACTATATGTTCAGACACGTGGCGAGAACAACGACCTCATTCCTTTGGACTCACAACGTCATCTGATGAGCCATCTGGAACTGACCATCCAGCTTGGAGGACAAGTACATAAGGTGGTTTCCGACAACATTCCGCAGAGTATATCAGAGTTCTGCCGACAGCAGCATGCCACACTGCTTTGTATGGGACAACCATCATTCTCCTTTCCCCGCTTGCTGATGCGTGCAGGAAGTTATCGGAAATTGTTGTCTGAATTGAAAGAAATGGGCGTAGATTTAATTATTTTCGCATAAAAAATTAAAAGGATATGACTGCAAAAGAAAAACTTACACTCTCAGTGGGTATTCTAGTGTCGCTCATCATCGGTTTGCTGGTGCTTTCCGTCATCAGCCTGCAGATACTCACAGCCACAGAACCTACTTCTCCTGTGGCAGACTATGGTCTGACGAGAGCCTTGACTCTGTTGTTGCTGTTTGGCGGATTGAGCATCGCCGTGGGAGTATGGATGCTTCTGAAATTGCCGGAGTATATCACCCGCCCTTTCCAGGAACTGACCAAAAGCATCAACGAGATTGCCAACCACAACTACGATACTCAGTTGCACCTCCATGGTGGTGAGGCCATGGAGCAGTTATCCACCAATTTCAACCAAATGGCATGCCGTCTGCGTGATTACCACAACTCATCGCTTTCGAAACTGAAGGTGTCAAAACAGTACATAGAGACCATCATCGACTCTATCGACGAACCTATCGTCTGCTTAGACCATAAACTGACACTCTATTTCATCAACAATGAGGCACTCAGCATTCTCAATCTCCGATGTGAGGATGTCGTGGGAAAGTCAGCACAGGAAACAGCCATGCGCAACGACCTGCTGCGCCGACTACTGGTAGGGATGGACAGACATAAGGTACATGAGACCGACGAGAAAAAGACAGAGCCACTGAAAATCTATGCCGACAACAAAGAGAGTTATTTCCAGGTGAAATATCTGCCTGTAAGAATGACAGACCACGAGGGAAGCATAAAAGAAAGCGGTACAGTGATTATGCTGAAAAACATCACCGAGTTTCACAAACTAGATGTGGCAAAGACAACATTCATCTCAACGATATCCCATGAATTGAAAACCCCGATATCAGCCATTCTGATGAGCGAGCAACTGCTTGCCGACAATCGTGTGGGCGGTCTCAACCAAGAGCAAAAAGAATTGTCGGACAGCATCCGTGAGAATGGAGAACGGCTGCTCAGCATCACGGGCGAATTGCTCAACATGACACAAGTAGAAAGCGGAGTATTGCAGCTCAAACCTCATATCACAAGGCCAATAGAGCTGATTGATTATGCCATAAAGGCCAACCAAGTACAAGCAGACAAGTTCCATATCAACATAGAGGTGGATTACCCAAAGGAAAAGATAAACAAGCTCTATGTCGATAGCGAGAAAATAGCATGGGTACTGACCAATCTGCTGAGTAATGCTATACGATATTCTTCGGAAAATGACCGGGTGACTATAGGAGCCTTGCAACAGGACGAGCACCACGTAATGCTGTATGTACAGGATTTCGGACGAGGCATAGACCCTCGTTATCATGATAGCATCTTCGAGCGGTATTTCCGTGTACCTGGTACCAAGATACAGGGCAGCGGACTGGGACTTTCCATCTCGCGCGACTTTGTCGAGGCGCATAATGGCACACTTACAGTTGAAAGTGAATTGGGTAAGGGCAGCAAGTTTGTCGTTTCCTTGCCAGTATAAAAAGATATATAAAAAACTATGAACAAGATACTTATTATTGACGATGAACCAACCATCCGTATGCTCCTCTCACGCATGCTGGAACTGGAAGGTTATGAGGTACTAAAAGCAAAAGACCGTGCCACGGCTATATATACCTTAAAGAACAATGAAGTGCAGGTGGTGCTCTGCGACGTGTTCCTGCCTGATGGCAACGGCGTGGATATGGTGCAGGAACTGCAATTGTTGGCTCCTAAAGCCAAGATAATTCTCCTCACCGCCAACGGCAACATTCCCGACGGCGTGCAGGCCATCAAGAATGGGGCTTTTGACTATATTGTCAAGGGTGATGACAACCGCAAGATTATCCCTATCGTGAGCCGTGCAATAGATGTCATTGCGTCAGAAAATAAGAAAAAGAAGCCAAGTGCCACAACGGCAAAATCGCATACGTTTGACACTATTGTAGGAAAATCAACTGCAATCTCTGACGTCCTCCGACAAGCCCAAAAGGTGGCTACAACAGATGTTACCGTGCTCATCAACGGTGAGACCGGTACTGGCAAGGAAGTCTTTGCCCAAGCTATCCACAATGCAAGCCATCGAAGCAGTGAGGCATTTCTTGCTCTTAACTGCTCGGCATTTAGCCGTGAATTGCTGGAAAGTGAGCTTTTCGGCTATAAGGCTGGGGCATTCACTGGTGCTGTGAAGGATAAGAAAGGATTATTGGAGGAAGCCAATCATGGTACGGTGTTTCTCGATGAGATTGGTGAAATGGCGCTTGAGTTGCAGTCGAAGCTACTGCGTGTGCTTGAGACTGGAGAATTTGTGAAAGTTGGCGACACAAAGACCACCCACGTAGATGTGCGCATCCTTTCAGCCACCAACCGCAATCTGAAAGAAGAAATAGCCAATGGGCGATTCCGCGAAGATCTTTATTTCCGTCTTTCCGTGTTTCGCATAGAACTTCCACCATTGCGCCTGCGCAAGGAGGACATACTGCCGCTTGCCCAGCATTTCATTGAGCGTTATGCCAAGCAAATTGGTTGCCCACCCCCTGTGCTGTCTTCCGAAGCAAAGAATTTGTTCTTGTCTTATCCATGGCCAGGTAATGTGCGAGAAATGATGAATTCCGTAGAGCATGCCATCATCTTATGCGAAAGCGAAATCACTAATCATGACCTGCCTATAGACATGCTTTCGGACAATACATCCGCTGTAGCCAATGATTCCTTTGACCTGAAGAGTGTGGAGCGCAACCACATCATCAAGGTTCTCCACCATACTCACGACAACAAGACAGAAACGGCTCGACTGCTCAAAATCGGACTTACCACTCTCTATCGTAAGATTGAAGAATATGGGATAACCGTATAAATGCTCCACACTGTCATTCCCGCCCTTCCAAAGTGAATGTGTTTATTTCATTTTGGAAGGGTTTTTATTTGCTACATTTTCAATCTTTATCTTTGTATGATATTGATACACAGTATAATATATGATTAAAAACATATTTGGCACATCCATTGCGATACATAAGGTGACAACGATTTCGTTAAGCCATATGAACAAAGTCGAGTTTACTCGAGCTTTGCCATGGCGAGAAATTGCACTTTTAAAAACATTTATGTATAACTTTTAAAAACAGAAAGAAAATGGATTTGTTTACAATCGGTTTCGCAATTTGCTTGTTGAGCGGCATAGGCTGCTTCTGGCTATTCTTCAAATGTATCGACTGGTTCGAGAAAATCTAAAAAGGAGGTAGAGATTATGTACACAACATTATTTATCATCAGCTTGGTGGTTTTTGCGTACCTAATGTACGTACTCATCAAGCCCGAAAAATTCTAAATGACGTATGAATACGGAAGTTTTGGGAGTAATCCTACAGATTGTCCTTATGGTGGGACTCGCCTGGCCACTTGGCAAGTATATTGCCCGAGTGTATAAAGGCGAACGAACGTACCTCGACTTCATGAAGCCGGTGGAACGCCTTATGTATAAGTTGAGCGGTGTGAATCCCGACGAGGAGATGGACTGGAAGAAGTTTCTCCGTGCACTGCTTGTGGTGAACCTCTTCTGGTTTGTGTGGGGTATGGTGCTCTTGGTAGCACAAGGAGTATTGCCTCTCAACCCCGACGGCAACATCGGACAGACATGCCACCAGGCTTTCAATACCTGTATCTCGTTTATGGTTAACTGCAACCTGCAGCACTACAGCGGTGAGAGCGGTCTGACTTATTTCACGCAGCTCTTTGTCATCATGCTCTTCCAATTCATCACAGCCGCTACAGGTATGGCAGCAATGGCTGGTATCATGAAGGGTTTGGCGGCAAAAACAACGCAGACTATTGGTAACTTCTGGCGTTATCTGGTGTTGAGCACTACCCGCATCTTATTGCCATTGTCTTTAGTTGTAGGTATGATTCTGATAGTGGAAGGTACACCCATGGGCTTCGACGGAAAAATGGAGCTGACCACCCTTGAAGGTCAGAAACAGGAGGTGTCGCAAGGCCCTACGGCAGCCATCGTGTCCATCAAACAACTTGGAACGAATGGTGGCGGTTATTTCGGCGTGAATTCATCGCATCCGCTTGAGAACCCCACTTACCTTACAAATATAGTAGAGTGTTGTAGTATCCTGATTATCCCGATGGCATTGGCTTTTGCATTCGGCTTCTATCTGAAACGCCGCAAGTTGGGCTATAGCATCTTTGGAGTGATGCTCTTTGCCTATCTTGTGGGTGTGGGCATCAACATGTATCAGGAGATGAACGGCAATCCACGGATAGGTGCCATGGGGATTGCACAGAATGGAGGAGCTATGGAAGGCAAGGAAGTGCGCATAGGTTCGGCCGCTGGTGCATTGTGGAGTGTCACTACCACTGTCACCTCCAATGGCTCGGTCAACTCAATGCACGACTCCACCATGCCATTGTCGGGAATGATAGAGATGCTGAATATGCAGATAAACACTTGGTTTGGCGGTGTTGGTGTTGGCTGGATGAACTATTTTACCTTCCTTATCATTGCAGTGTTCATCAGTGGACTGATGGTGGGACGAACTCCTGAATTCTTAGGGCATAAGGTGGAGGCACGCGAGATGAAGATAGCCTCGATGGTAGCTTTGCTCCATCCGTTTATTATTCTCGTTGGCACTGCATTGGCAGCATACCTCTTCGTTCATGCTCCTGAGTTCGTTGCAAGTGAGGGCGGATGGCTCAACAATCCCGGCTATCACGGACTGAGCGAGATGCTTTACGAATACACATCGTCGGCCGCCAATAATGGTTCCGGCTTTGAGGGCTTGGGTGACAACACCTGGTTCTGGAACTATTCGTGTGGCATAGTGCTTATCCTTGGACGTTTTGTGCCCATCGTAGGTCAGGTGGCAATAGCTGGTATTCTTGCTAAGAAAAAATATATTCCCGAAAGTGCAGGAACGCTGAAAACTGATACCGTTACATTCGGTGTGATGACCTTTGCCGTCATCTTCATCGTGGCAGCCTTGTCGTTCTTCCCCGTACATGCACTAAGTACAATCGCTGAACACTTAACATTGTAAGTTATGAACAATCTATTTGAAAAAGAACTTGTTATAGCGAGCATCAAACAGTCGTTTGTGAAGCTCGACCCGAGGCAGATGAAAAAGAACCCCATTATGTTCACGGTGGAGATTTGCACTGCCGTTATGCTGCCCGTGACCATCTATTCGGCGTTTAGCAGCGAGCAAGGCTCGTTTGCCTACAACGCATGGGTTTTGCTTATCCTCTTCGTCACCCTGCTGTTTGCCAACTTTGCCGAGGCCATAGCCGAAGCACGTGGTAAGGCTCAGGCTGACAGCCTACGCAAGACGCGCGAGGAGACGCCAGCAAAGCTGTATGTGAACGGTAATATCAAAACCGTCAGCAGTTCTTCTCTGAAGAAGGGCGACGAGTTTGTGTGCGATGCCGGCGATGTTATTCCTGCCGATGGTGAGATTGTTGAGGGACTTGCCTCCATCGACGAGAGTGCTATCACAGGTGAGTCTGCCCCAGTCATCCGCGAAGCCGGTGGCGATAAGAGCAGTGTCACTGGTGGTACAAAAGTGCTTAGCGACCATATCCGTGTGGTTGTCACTACGCAACCTGGCGAGAGTTTCCTCGACAAGATGATAGCCCTCGTGGAGGGTGCATCACGTCAGAAGACCCCTAACGAGATTGCACTTACCATTCTGTTGGCAGTGTTCACATTGGTGTTCTTGATAGTCTGCGTCACTTTAAAGCCCTTTGCCGACTATACGGGTACAGTGATCACCATAGCCTCGTTCCTCTCATTATTCGTTTGCCTGATACCAACAACCATCGGCGGCCTACTTTCTGCCATCGGTATTGCCGGTATGGATCGTGCGCTGCGTGCCAATGTCATCACTAAAAGCGGTAAGGCTGTGGAGACAGCGGGTGACGTGGATACGCTGTTGCTTGACAAGACAGGAACCATCACCATTGGCAACCGTAAGGCCACTGCGTTCTATCCTGCCGAAGGGGTGGATAAGGCCGAATTTGAACAGGCATGCCTCCTTTCCTCAATTGCCGACGATACTCCCGAGGGAAAGTCAATAGTAGAGCTTGGACGAAACGACGGATTCAGGATGAGGGCATTGCACACCGAGGGTGCCCACATGATAAAGTTTACTGCCGAGACGAAGTCGTCGGGCATCGTGTTGAAGGACAGCACAGAGATTCGCAAGGGAGCCTTCGAAACCATGCGTCATATTACCGAGGATGCCGGCTACACCTTTCCCGAGCATATCTCTTGTCTCGTGACAGCCATAACTGGCAATGGCGGTACACCTCTTGTTGTGACTGTCAACAAAAAAGTTGTTGGAGTCATCGAACTACAGGACATAATTAAACAAGGAATCCGTGAGCGTTTTGAGCGTCTGCATAAGATGGGTGTGAAGACAGTTATGGTGACTGGTGACAATCCACTGACTGCCAAATATATCGCAGAGAAAGCTGGAGTGGATGATTTCATTGCCGAGGCTAAGCCAGAAGACAAAATGAACTATATTAAAGCAGAGCAGAAGAACGGCAAACTCGTTGCCATGATGGGCGACGGCACCAACGATGCTCCAGCATTGGCACAGGCCGACGTGGGTGTGGCCATGAACAGCGGTACTCAAGCGGCCAAGGAGGCTAGTAATATGGTAGATCTTGACAACGACCCGACAAAGCTCATTGAGATCGTTGAGATTGGCAAGCAATTGCTCATGACACGTGGCACACTCACCACCTTCTCCATCGCCAACGATGTGGCGAAATACTTTGCCATTGTGCCTGCCCTCTTCATGGTATCCATACCAGAACTTGCAGCTCTGAACGTCATGAATCTTCATTCTCCCGAGAGTGCCATTCTCTCGGCCGTCATCTTCAACGCCATCATCATCCCGCTGCTCATCCCCTTGGCATTGCGTGGCGTGAAGTACAAGCCGATAGGGGCAAGCGCTTTGCTCCAACGCAATCTGCTGATATTCGGAGTGGGAGGTATCATTGCTCCATTTGTGGGTATCAAACTGATTGATTTAATCGTAGGTTTATTCTTTTAATTGAAATACAGATATGAAAAATTTTATAGTAGCTTTCAGGCTAACGATGGTATTGTGCATGTTCCTGTACCTCGGTTATGTAATGGTATTATGGATTTTTGGCAAAGTGGCAGGTCCTGGAAATGGTAATGCCGAAGTTGTGGAAGTGGATGGCAAAGTGGTAGGTGTAGCCAACGTAGGGCAGTACTTCACCAAAGACATATATTTTTGGGGACGACCCTCGTGTGCAGGCGATGGATATGATGCTGCCAACTCGTGTGGCAGCAACAAGGGACCTACGAATCCCGAATATCTTGTCGAAGTGGAGACACGTATAGACTCTTTCCTGATACATCATCCATACCTTGAGCGCAAGGACGTGCCGGCTGAAATGGTGACGGCGAGCGGTTCGGGACTCGACCCCGACATCACTCCGCAGTCAGCTCGGGTGCAGGTGAAACGAGTAGCTGCCGCAAGGCATCTCGATGAAAAGCAAGTTGCAACATTGGTTGAGAAATCCATTGAACGTCCGTTGCTTGGCCTATTCGGTCCTGCAAAGGTAAATGTATTGAAACTGAATGTAGCTCTTGATAAACTTAAACCAATCTTGATTTCACAAAAATGATGAAGATAAAAATTATTTTCGCATCTATTTTGGGAGCGGTCATGACCTTATCGTCAGCCGCTTCCGCACAAGACAAAGTAACCGTGAATGGCAACATTGACTTGGTAAATAACTACGTATGGCGTGGAATGGACCAGAACTCCGGCTTTTCGGTGCAGCCTAGTCTTGGCTTGTCGTACAAAGGATTGTCCCTGTCGGCATGGTGTAGTCAGAGTCTGACAAATAATGCTGACCGCGACGTTCAAGAACTGGACATTAATCTATCTTACTCCATTGGTGGATTATCAGCCACATTGACAGATTATTGGTGGGGCGGATTGCATAATCCTTATGGTTACTACAAGCAAGGTCCAACAGACAATCCCATAGATGGAGGCCATCACTTTGAGGCGACTGTTGCTTACAACTTCAGCACTAAACTGCCTCTTACTCTCAGTTGGTCAACATGGTTTGCCGGAGCCGATATGCGTACGGACAGCGACAAGCGTTGCTGTTCAACTTACATCAATGCGTCATACGACATCGCTTGCCCGGCCGAAGTGACATTGACGCCATCAATTGGCTTTACACCATGGAAAGGCTACTATAACGGCAAGGCCACAATAACCGATGTATCGCTGAAAGCATCGAAGAGTTTTGGAATATCTGGTAAATTCTCGATACCACTCTTTGTTCAAGCAATAGTCTCACCCACCAACGACCATGTCTATCTCGTTGCCGGTGCAGGTATAGGATTTTGATGTGCCCGAAATTATGACGACCGTGCCATAATCATCATCGACTATGGCATGGTCTCCTAATGTCTTGACTGATGGAAGAAAGTTGTTACGTTTACTTGATGGAGCTTGTCTATAATAACATCAAGCCAGAGGCGATATGCCCCAGAAGGGCATAACACACAACCAAGTGTAAATGAAAGTTAATTTAAAAACATTGGAGAAGCAACAAACTTTGTGCATTCCTATTAGTTTTGGGAAATTAAATTTATAAGTAGAACAAGATGATTTGTAATGGGAATAATTTGGTATCAAAGCATTCTCATTATGATATCTTACTTCTTATTATCAGTTAGTTAAGTGCGAAGTTTAGGTTCAAGTGTGGAATCGTCCTATTGTCTATTCCACGAACCCGTAAAGAGACCTATATAATACATTAGACTGCGCCAAAATGGTACAATCCATGCTTACAAGGTCTCCACGGGATTGAAATAATCACACCCGGGACATCTACCGTTGCCACGTTCAAGACCAAAATTACTGTGAACTTGCTATATTTACAGAGAGTCCTAAACACAGCGTCGATAAACGCCTTCCATTATGTCTGGATTGTCTTCACACCCAAAGCCCACTTTCGTATAGATATGTCATGGTTAACTTCACTACACTCAGCACGGCGTAGGCTGCCGACTCGGTTATCATGAAAGAACTCGTCTTACAGCGACAACTGAGGTCTGTCGCTATACAATCCGACTGCAAAATACGAAAATTTATTGAGAAAAGACAAGAAATGGTAGAAAATATAAATACTATAACCTTAATTCCGCAACACTATTATAAATTAAACTTTTTAAGTACCTGAGCAACAAAAAGTTGTCTGTAATCGACTCAACCCTCGGTCTAAGGTGTGGATCGTTTGGTTATCAGTACAGCGAAATCATCCGTTCTCTCATGAGTATCTACTTCTGTGGCGGTCATACCGATTGTGGCTTCAGTTTGGTCAACGGTTCGTTCCATTTCCTGAAACAAGATAAACGGTAACGCCTCAAATTCTCATCATCATCTTCGCTCCATCGCAAGATAGAACGGAGTACATTCATAGAAACTTTAATCTATACATCTTATGACCTATACTAAATTATTCAAATCTTTCATCGTTGCCACAGCGCTCCTGTTCTTACCCGGACATGGCATGATGGCTCAGTCTCAAGACGTTTCAGCGCAATTGACGCGCTAGGTCAATCCTTACATCGGAACGGGTGGACACGGACATGTGTTCCTCGGAGCCAATGTTCCCTTTGGTGCCGTGCAGTTAGGCCCCACACAAATCACCCGTGGGTGGGACTGGTGCTCGGGCTATCACTACAGCGATTCGCTCATCATTGGCTTTGGTCACACCCATTTGAGTGGTACTGGCATTGGCGATTTGGGCGACATTGCCTTCTTGCCAACATTCGATGCCAAGACCTACACCGAGCGTTTCTCGCACGATGGCGAGTATGTGCGCCCCGGCTATTCACAGTTCGCCTGGCCGACAGCAAGATATTGGTGGAGTTAACGGCTACCCAGCGTGCCGGTATGCATCGTTATACTTTCCCGCTTAGCAGTAAAGAGCCTCTCTTGAAGATTAATCTTAAACAAGGCATTGGCTGGGATAAGATGACCAAATGCCAGATGACGCAGGAAAACAGCACGACGGTGAGTGGTTATCGCTACTCAGAAGGCTGGGCAAAAGAC
>QWBY01002039.1_pt1 | contig 14579 bp, 16 predicted proteins | sample 1972471 | NCBI WGS metagenome assembly QWBY01 (sample SAMN09866722, study PRJNA288562) | Human gut metagenome isolate term6_stool, whole genome shotgun sequencing... | reverse complement strand
ACCTGATTCATCGTATAGTTCTTGAAAGGTTAGACCCCTCCATTCTCCAGTCGTTTCATCTTTTTTAACTCTAAAAAGTTTTGCCTTATCCCCAAATTCATCAGTATCTGGCTTATTGAGAGTGCCAGTAGGAATAACATAATCTTTGCCATCTACATGTATAATACCATCCGAATCAGCTTTGTTTAATATAGAGCCATCTGAAAATATGACCTCGCCATCTTCATTTATAACCTTTTCCATTCTATTACCGTCATTATCAGTATAAACTGCTGTTCCGTTATTTTGAATGTCCAATATTTCTTTTTGAGTCATCTCAGCAAAGCCCTGAGTAACAAACATTCCGCAAAATAGAGTTGCTGCAAATAGTCCTTTTAGTAAAAAGCCATTATTTAAAACAACTGAATTTCTTAAATCAAAAAAGTTTTTTAAAACCTCAACTTTAGTTTTTGCTGATACTGTGCCACTTCCCTTACTTGAGCTCACACATGAGCCATTTTCAGCTATAGCCACCCAGCCGATACCGTCTTTATAGACTTGTCTATAAGCTTTATTCATAGCTTATCCTTTCATTAATAAATTATAATCTAATAATTATACCATAAAAATATCCTTTTGTAACAAAAAAAACGGAGATAAAATATATGAAAAACACCTAACTTTAAGAGTAGTTTTTATATTTTTAGATTTTTCTTTTAAGATTTGTAAAATGTCAGTTCCTACTTTTTAATTATATAAATCGGAGCAATTTTTTTAAAAAATTGATAAATTTTGAAATTTATGATTAAAATGTATAATTTTTAGTAATTTAGAGTATTTTATAAGCCAAATTTTAATATTTTTTACGAAATTTAGTTTTATTGTGATACAATTGCAATATTTAATTTTATTTAGGATTTTTATGTTAATAAGTTTTAATGCAAAAAATTTTTTATCCTTTAAGGATAAAATTGAGTTTAGCATGCTTGCAGATAGCAACGATGAGAATAATTCGGTCTCTTTTAGAAAAAACAAAATTTTAAAAACAGCTGCAATTTACGGTGCAAATGCAAGCGGTAAGTCAAATTTATTAAAATCAATATCTTTTTTTAAGAATATAGCTCAAAATGCAAATAAAGTAATTCGATCAGTAGATAAGTTAGGCTATTGTCCATATGCATTAGATATAAATACAAAAACAAAACCATCAGAATTTGAAATGATATTTGTTATAGATGATATAAAATACAGATATGGTTTTTCAAACGATGAAAATAAATTTTATGAAGAATATTTATACGCTGATGAAAACGGTAGAGAAGCAAAACTGTTTCACAGGAAAGAATTACAAGAAGATTATGTAAATCCAACCAAATTTAAAGAGGGATTGCCTTTTTTTAACAATGACAATAAAAAAATCAAACTGCTTAACAATAGGCTTTTTTTATGGAAATGTGACGAGGAAAATGGTGAAATTTCACATAAAATTTTAAGATATATGTCAAATATAAATCTTATATATGCTAGCCATTCAGATAGATATATGAACTTTACAGAACATGTAATCAAGGATAATGAAAATTTAAGAAAAAAAATAGTGAATTTTATACAAAAAATGGATACAGGCATTATCGATATTGGCTATAAAGAAGAAGATATACCCGATGAATTGGTTGATTTTTTACGCACTTTGTCAAAATTTCCAAGCAATACATTATCTAAGCAAGAAAAAATGATTAATATAATTACGAGTCATGATCTGTATAAAAACGGCAAACTAATTGGCAAAGAGCAATTCAACCTAAGAAATGAAAGCATGGGAACTCAAAAACTTTTTCAAATGCTTGGACCTGTATTTGATACTATAGAAAATGGTAAAATACTACTAATAGATGAGTTAGAAGCAAGCCTGCACTCAGATATAACAGCTACAATAATTAAACTTTTTAATAGTAAATATAATAATAAAAATGCACAACTTATCTTTACAACGCATGATTTAAATGTGTTTTCGCTTCTTAATAGAGATCAGATATGGTTTGCACAAAAAGATAAATTTGGAGTATCTGGAATTTACTCTCTTTTAGATATCAAGGGTGTAAGAAATAATGCAAATTTTGCCAAGCACTATAAAATGGGGAATTATGGTGCATTGCCATATATAGATTTTGACTTTTCAAAAGTAAAAGATGAAAAGAAATAAAAATACCAGAAAACAAATTCCAGGAATTATTATAGCCTGTGAAGATAGTGTGTCATCTCCTGAGTATTTTAAACAAATCGTGGCTGGATTAAAAAAAGATAGAAAAATTAGTGCAAAATCTTTTGTTATAGTTCCGCATAAGTGTAATAACCCAAGCGGAGTTTTAAAAGATTTACTAAATTATAAAAATGAAGAAGATATAACTTATAAAGATTTTGATAGCAAATGGATAGTTATTGACAGAGATGCACAAAATAAATGCGGAGGATCAGGTCATAGTGCACAAGATTTTAATAATGCAATAAAAAAAGCAAAATCAAAAGGCGTAAAAGTTGCTTATGCAAATGATAGCTTTGAGTTGTGGTATTTATTACACTTTAATTATATAGATACTCCTATAATGAGAGATAAGATTTTAGAAAATGTTATATATGAACTTAAAATAAAATTTCCAACTGAATTTAAAAATCTAACAGATAAAAATATAAAAACAAAAGAACAAACGCAAAAAATATATAAAGCTTTGCTTGATATACAACAAATAGCTATAAAAAACGCGGAAAATTTGTTAAGATATTATGGCGAAAACCACAACCCTGGAGAAGACAATCCATCTACTACTATTCATAAACTAATTATAGATCTAAACAAACTTTAACTATAAAATATTATAAAAATATGCCATTTACAAAGACCTTATTTATCCTACTTTCAAACGGTTTAAGGATAGAAAAATCTTTACGCATCATCATATAGACTGAAACATTTAATAGTTGTAAATTTTAACAAATAAACTAAGCTATGTTAAAAAAATCTATAAATTTTAACACTCTATACCTTTTTTTAATATATTAAAAAGACTAATATTTATATAAAAATTTGTATTTCCCAATTTTAAACACTCCAATAAGCCAATGTCTTCACAAATTTTAAGATATTTTGATGCTGTTTGACGAGTAATACCAAGCTTTTGAGAGATAAATTCTATTTTTGTATATGGGTAGGAAAATACAAGCTCTACAAAGTCTTTACTGTAAATTTTACTGTTAGTGGCTTGGAGTTTGTGCGGAGTATCTTTACTCTCTATGAAATCTTTTACAATATCTGTAAGAGTGAAAAACGGACTGTAAAGTACGTTTAGGAAAAAACCTGCAACACTGCTATCTTTGTTTTTGGCTATCCATTTACCGCTTTTTACCATTGCGTTTTTTTGCTGCTCGTTTAATAATGTGCCGCACTCCGCGCATTGATAGGCGACTGAATTAAAGTTTATTTTGCCGTTTGTATGTTTTTCCCAGACGATATTTTCAAATTTAAGTGTTTGAGAAAAGCCGCATTCGGGGCATTTTACATAAAAATATCTTTGATCTGAGTTTAAAAACTCGTTTTCAATCTGACTTGAGCCTTTTATAGTCGGTGTGCTTGAAATGATTATTTTTCTATCCATAAATGTAATTGTTCGTTTTTCAGCTAACTTTATAGGATCACCATCCTTAGTAACTTCGCACCTATCTGCCTCATCTACAAGTAATACTTTAATAGGCTTTGAGGCAAGTTTTGAGACTGAATTAGAGCCAACTAGTGCCAAATTTCCGCCTCTAAAATTTTTTATTAAAATTGTGTTGTTGTCTGCATCTGCATTTACTATTTTTCAAGCTCATGGCTATCTCTGAACATAGGAGCAAGGCGGCGCTTACTGTAATCTTCAGCGTCATTTTCATTTGGGAGCATAAAAAGTGTCGTGCTTGGCTCTTGATGAATGTAGTAGCCTGGGGTATTATTTATCATCTCGCTTTTACCAAGTTGCGAAGCCCAAAGGAGCACAACTTTACGGCGCTTTGAGTTTGAAATTTCATTCATAGGCTCGATTTGATAAGAAAAAGCTTTAAAAGGTCCGTAGTTGCTTGAGCTTTCTTTGCTTAAAACCCTATATTGCTCTGACCACTGCGTTAAATTTAGCCTTGGTTTTATAAAGATAGCTTTTGCAAAAATATCTGTGATTATTCCCAAAAAATTTTCCTAAGAATTTTAAAAAGGGCTGCTTCATAATGCGTAAGATTATGCGTAAAAACTCAAAACGGTGTAATTATAGCATAATAAATTTTAAAAATCTTTTTAACTTTTTTTCACATTTATTTTACAATCTTGAAACTTTTTTATTAAAAAATCTAGGTGAAAAATATAAACAAAATATTTTAAGAAATATGGTTTTGAGTTATAAATTTTTTCACATAAACTTTTATAAGATCCTTTTAGATCTTCTTCGCTTGTTTTTCCGTTATTTTCAAAAAAATTATCCGCATCAGTTGTAAATTTTATAATATCTTTACTTAATTCATTGTTTTCTATAAGCTTGATATATATTAATGTATATACAGTTTCAATTATATATCTATCTTTGACATTTTCTTTTTTTATAGTCTTTTCAAGACAGTCATTAAGAGTTTTTATACATGTTTCTTTTCGCTTTCCCATCTTTGAGAGCAGTCCTTAAAAAGAGCATATATAAATGCACAAAGAGCTATTGTAATGCTTATTAAATTCATTTCTAATTAACTTCTGCGTAAATTCTAAACTTTTCTTCAAGTTTATTGTTTGTTCTGCTAAAAAGTTTTACTCTTTTAAATAATTTTTCACTACCACCCATCTCTTCAGCAAGCTTACCGAAAGCTTCCGATAAAAATGACGGATTAAAAGAAGTTATTATGTCTGTTCCATCTATTTCTATTTTTTTATACTTTTTTAAAAGATTTTTTAAAACTTCTCTAAATTCTTCACCAGAATAATCACCTAATCTTTTATATCTAGGACCTGGAGTTTTTGTAAATTCTTTGGCAAAATTATAATTTAATATCTCTTCCATTTTTATATCCCCTTTATTACCCATCTTATAAAAGTTCCTTTTATTTTATCGTTTAGAGTTTTAATTTTATCATTATTTGATAAATATAATTTATTCTCTGTAGAAATTTCCAAATAAGACTCATATTGTTTCGATATTTCTTCTATAAATTTTTTAAAAGCTATTAATCCATTGCCTCTGGTTTTATCTTTATATTTTGAAAGTTTTTCCGAACATACTTTACGAAATGCGTTATCTATACCAAATATTCTTGCAAATCTGGATAAAATTTTTGAAATTTTATTTTTTCCCATATCCCAAGATTTAAAAAGTCCCATTCCTATATCATAAAAAATAAACTCTAATTTATTGTTGTAATAAGCTCCCAAAAACCAAGCCTTTTTATTTATATTATCCTCATCTTTATAAAAAGCATGTTCTACTACATTTGCAAAGGCTTCAAAAATAGCATCAAATAAGCTATCTTTATATTTTTCGTCAATTTTATGTTCTTTAAAAAAGAAATTTATAATATCGGCATGGAAACCATTATCTTGCATTTTATCTATTTCTTTTAATTCTTTAATTTTTAAAAAATCTATATTTTTATCATATTTTGGCGGATTATAACATAATACATCCCAATAACCAATTTCTGAAAGTCTTATATCTATATCTTTTGGCGGTGAAATTTTGCTTTTCTTTATCATTTTTTTATCATTATTTAGCAGACTTATACAAGCTGTTAAATATAAAATAGCACTATTATCTATATTTTTAAGCTTTCTATGATCAATGCTAATATTATCAAAATTATTTTTAGCAATTCCGATATCTTCTATGATAGTATTTATATATTTTATATTTTCAAACAGCTTTATATTTTCTTTTAATATAATTTTTTTTATTTTTCGTTTAGCATATGGATTTTTTGAAATATTTTTAATATTGTTTTCATTACAGTATTTATGGTTCCTTTTAAATTTTCTTAATATTTTTTTTCTATAAGATAATCTCGTCTTAGAGTTAAGAATACTTTTTTTATACTTTATAATCAAATTAATTCCTTATAAAAATGGTTAATTTTAGCATAATTTAAGAAACAAATAACATTTTAAATCTTTTTTATTAATTTTTATAGTTTAAGTTTTTTTATTAACTTAAATCAAAATTCCAAAAATTAAAAGTAAATCTTTATATTTTTAACTACGAAATAATAAACCTTATCAAAATAAAAATGTTCTTAAAATACTATTATAAGGCACTTACAACGAAAACGAACCCCCTAAAACTTTCTTAAAACTCACTTTTTTGTGCGGTTTGCACCCGCAATAAAATGAAAATTTACAGAAAGAACCTATAAATTTTTTATTTAAGTTTTATTTTCAGCTTAAAGTAATAAGATAGTCTTTATATCAAATTTAAAAGTTTTAATAATCATTGTGTAATTTAATTTTAAGTTTCATTTTAACTACTTTATGAGTAAATTTATATAGTTTAAATTTAGAAATTTATAGAGTCTAAATTGTACACAATTAAGAGAGTGAAAATTTTAATTGCAAAGGGCTGTATTTTTACAGTGCTTATAAGTTTAGCTCTCATAAGCCTTTGCGATAGTTTTATACCTCATTTACTATCTGGCGTTTATGTCGGCTTTAAGATTTTCTATGCTTATATTTTTTTTGTCGGAAGCCAAGTTATCATTTTTTTTGTTTTTTGATAAAATAAATTAAAAAACTATAAGCTTTATATGTTACACGCATAGAATAAAAAAATAAGATAAAAGATAAAATGCAAACTATGATTTGATAAATTTTACATTCACACCTTAAAAACCATAAAATACAAATAAAACTGCCACTTATAAAGTTCCACTTTATAGAAGAGTTATAGTATCTTATAACATCATCAAATAAGCCGGTTGCTTTAAACTCTTCTACTCTTCCGCCTTGCAGAGTTTGCAAAATTGTAATAGCTGTTATTATAAAAGCAAGCATCATAAAATTTATATTAAATAATTTGTCTAAGTTGCCATAAATAAAATTAACATTAACTATGTCTAAAATCATACTAGCTTTAAAACCTCTTTTATGTGTTCTTCATAAACATTTTCAACTGTTATTATCATATCGTTTGGATTTATTTGTTTTTTATATTCTCTTACGGTCTTTACTATCGTGTATTTTTCTTCTAACAAATCTATTACATTACCGCCCTTTAAATATGAATCAGAAACTTTTAATTTTATTTTATCAAATTTATTTTTATTTGGAAAAAGTTTTTTAAAAAATAATATATTAAACAATGACTTATTTTTACCAGCAGTTATTTTTATATCTATCTTTCCTATATTGCCATCATCTATTTTTATTATGGCTTCAGAATCAAGCCCTAAATCGTTAAGCATACTTATAGATGGTTCAGCCACTCTAAGCTCAAATGATTTAACTAAATTTGAATTGACTAAAGCTTCATATCCTGTTTTAGTCATAACAGCCTTTAGTGTAAAAAAATCATCTTTAAAAGTATTTGAAAAAAATAATTTTATATAGTTTTCAAAATTTAGAGGTGTAAAACCGTGATAATTATATTGGAAAAACACCATATCATTTTTAAAATCCCAATACAAATAGTTCTCTTCCAAAAGAGATTCATTTTCGTTTAGGTCTATTTGTCTTGTTTTTCCAGTTATCTCATTTTTAATGATAGGGTTAAAGTCTTTTCTAAATTTTTGAAATGAAAATATGTTTTCAGCTTTTTTATCAAGAAACCCTTTATGTTCATTTATCTTATAAAGGTGCTTTTTAAGATCAAGATTATCTAAACACTCTTTTAAATTGCAAGGTTTAAAAAGACTTTTATCAAACTCATACTCCAATTTATAAACATTAAATTTTACTTCCGCCATTTTATTCCTTATATTTTTAAATCTTAATTATTGACAGTTTTATTACATAACTTAACTATATTTTTTTCTCTAACTCTTTAGAAACTTTATTAACCACATAGTCATACTCCCACTTCTCAGATTGTAACGCTACTTTTGCATAATCATTTCTTCCATCATAATCATAAGCTGTTAAGCTTAAGCCATAATATTCATTAAGATAATTATATAAATCTTTTCTTTGCCTATTTGGGTTTTCTTTAATATAGTTTTGTATCACTTTTTTTATTTGTTCTTTAAAAAAATTTTTAAAACTGTCTTCCTGTTTCATTTTCTCTCCTTTACAATTCTATTATCCATACAGTTGGCACAGTATTTTATCTGCTTTTGAATCATCAATTTTGCTAGTATCAAATAATATATACATATCTACATTTTCATTTTCGAAATAGCGACCACACAAACGAGTTTTTATAATACGAAGATTATATTTTTTGCACTCCTTTTTAAAATCTAAATTTCTCATAAAAACTCTAGATCCACTGCAATAATAGCCCTTACTGTCTACCTCATCATAGATAAGTTTAAAGTCTTCATAATCCATCTCATCTCCTTAGATTATCGTTTTTAAAATCTTTTTATATCTTACTCTTTTATCAAACTGTTATCACTACCACAAATCACTATATTTTGACTTGCAGCCACATAATTTACACTTTTCAAACTTATTCATATCATCTCCTTTTATTAAAACTACTTATTCTTTATCTTTCCCAACTACTCGGGAAACTCACTGCTAAAATCTAATTTCTTTTAAAAAGTCTTTTATCGCTTCCAATGTTACAGGCCCTATGCCTTTTATACTTAACACCTCTTCACCGCTTAGTTTTTTATGCTACCTCATATCTACCGTTTTAAGCGGAGATTAAGGTTAATTAAACAATATAAGGTCAAATTTTAAATAAAATTTATTTTTTGATATTTTACAAAATCGACTACTTTATCTATTATTGATTGTTGATCATTTAGGTTATTTAAATTAAAATTACCCCAATCGGATAGCTTAATGTTATTTTTTATAAAATCTAAAATTTTATTATTTCTGTCTTTAGAATGATTCTGATACGTAAAAATAGCCAATTTTACTTTATTTTTTATGCGGATAATTTTTTCAGAAATTTCTAAAGCTATTTTATATTTATTATAATCATACTCATGCTTTTGTTTAAGTCCAACTCTTCCATGGTCTTTCGTTTTATTATTATAATTTGGAGCCTTAAGAGAAAGTCCAAATACAGCATTCATATCATCATAAAAATCGCCTCTTTGACGGCTTGTATTATTTTTGTAATCATTTAAAGCTTTTTCTACATCAGAAAGTATTTGTTCTTTTTCGTTGTCATCAAGCTCTATTTTATCTTGAAACTCTTTTCTATAGCTTTCATTGTCTAAAAATTCTCTAAATTCCATTTCATCTCCTTTTAAATTTTATTTTTTACACACATTCTCACAGGGGATTCCATCACCATCCCTATCTAGATTTTTAAAGCCACATTTTTTCAAATACTCTTTTGCTTCTTTGCAGCTTTTCATCTCTTTACAATATTTTTTCTTACTACAGTCAACCTCAGCCATTAGCGCAGAACTACTAAAACCAACTAAAAACAAAGCCATTAATATTTTTTTCATCTCTACCCCCTTACACTATACTTTTTATAACCTTTTATTTTTTAAGCTTTTTAACCTCATCCATATAATTTTTTTGCTTTAACTCTTTAAACTTCTCATATTAGTTATCTGCTTTTTTAAAGGCTTGTTTACTAGAGACATTGCCACGACCTTTTAAAACTTCGTAGCTATTAAATTTCAAAAACTCATCAAGCCTTAACTCCCAATCGCTCATATTTAGCACTATGCCTCTGTTTGCTAAGTTTTCGGCATAGTCAAGCAACATATTTGTAAGTAGATTAAGTTTTTTTAGCTCATCTTGGCTTAAATAGTTTTTAGCTGTTTTAATATCACTTTTTAACGGATACTCACCGTTTTTATTATTCCAGTTTGTAAGTCCTAGATTTGGTTTTTTACCATCTACTCTCTCATTTATTATCTCAGCAGCAGTCTTACCTATGACGGCAAATTCCAGTTTATTTTGCACGGTTGCGTAAAAATCTCTTGTGATTTGTGAGGTCTTATCATAATCCACACTTAAAGCAAATAAAGCCCTTATTTTTTCATAAAAGAGCCTTTCACTTGCTCTTATTTCTCTTATACGCTCTATTAACTCATCAAAATAATTTTTATTGAAAATATTGTTATTTTGTTTTAGTCTCTCATCATCAAGCACAAAGCCTTTTATTAAAAACTCTTTTAATGTCTTAGTAGCCCATTGTCTGAATTTGGTGGCTTTATAGCTATTTACTCTATATCCCACTGCTATTATCATATCAAGATTGCAGTGAGCTATCTCTCTTCTAACTTCCCTTTTGCCCTCATTTTGAACTATTAGGAAATTCCTAATAGTTGAGTTATCAAGTTCATTGTCATTTAGGATATTTTTTATATGTTCGTTTATAGTCGGCACACTCACGCCAAAAATTTCAGCTATTTGCTTTTGGCTTAGCCATAAAGTTTCATTGGCTTCATCCAGCAAAACTTGGATATTTGTGTTGTTATTACCATCATTCCAGATAATAAAGTTTTTTTTGGTTGTATCTATCATCTTACACTATACTTTTTATAACTTTTCCAACTATGTGGAAATATTGGTTATCTTCATTTATCTTTATCTCGTAGCTTTCAAAATCATTCATTTTTATAAAATTTCTTTCAAAATATTAAATTTATACTTTACATACATTCAAAAATCAAGTATAATACAACCACTTACACCATAAATACAAATTATAACCATTTGTAGCTTAATTTTGTATTGCAAGATGCATTCTAAATTTAGTAAAAATAGTTGAAAAAATGAGAGAGTTTTTATTAAATTTATGCTTTTTCTATCTTGTTTTATATAATTCTTATCTCTTTTGTTTTTTAACAAAAAGTGTTTTATTTTACTTGTTATAATTTTTCTATGACCAGTTTGTGGCTTTGGAAAAAGCAAGGTCGCATCTTCTAATAACTCATAAATAAAGCTAATATCATTAATCGCACCTTTATTTTTAGCGATTTTTAGCATATCTCTATAAATTGCTAATGCTCTTTGGGAAATTTCCAAATTTGCACCATTTAATGCGTTTAATAACTCATCTTTATTTACTTCACTTATAAATTTATCTCCTATTTTATCTAATATCCACTTGCTTACTCTATTTTTATATTTTCTTCTTTTGTTTTGATTTTCTTTTGTATTTGGATATCTTAGATCTAACAGCTCACTAAAAAGGTCATTTATTTTCATTTGTTTTGGTAGGTTGCTTTGTTTTTCATAGTTTGTTGCTAATTCTCTAGCCTCAGCCAAACTTAGCTCATTGAAGTTTCCTAAAGTTGCATACCCTGTTTTTATCCTTTTTTTATATAACTTAGTTCCGGTGCTAAAACAGACTAGATATAAACTGCAATTACTATCTATACTAAAAGCTTTAAAATTCTTGTCATTAGGGCATTTAAGCTTTTTAACTTGAGTGAATGTTAGAGTTGCCATCTTATTTACCTTTTTACATTTTTGTAGTTATGGATTAAAAAATGTAAGTGGCTCCGGATGCTGGATTCGAACCAGCGACCAAGCGGTTAACAGCCGCCTACTCTACCGCTGAGCTAATCCGGAATAAAAAGTGGTACGCCCAAGAGGATTCGAACCTCTGGCCTACGCCTTAGAAGGGCGTTGCTCTATCCAGCTGAGCTATGAGCGCAAATATAAAAGTGGTACGCCCGAAAGGAATCGAACCTTCCAAACCAGATGCGCTACCAGCCTGCGCTACACTCCGAAATTAAATTGCGAAATTGAATTATATTGAAATAAGTATGAAAAATAACTTAAATTTTGAAATTTTTAATCTATTTTTCTTAAAAAGCGTGATTATATCTTAATTTTCTTAAATTTAGACTAAAAATATAAAAAATCTATATCATAAAAATTTATTTTTTGATTTTTTAATCAATAACTTCGGCGAAGTAAATTAAAATATTTAATCAAAACAACAGATAAATTTCAAAAATTTAGATGTTAAATATTTTTGAAATAAAATAAATAAATGTGCCGTAAAATAAAAATTTCAAGCAAAATTTAAAATTTAAAATATTAAATTTTTTTTACAATGATATAAATACGACATTTCTGGCATAAAATTTAAACTGTATTTAAGCGGCTCTAATCATAAAAAATCAAACTTTTACAACTACAAAAGCAATGCTACTTTTAAAATCTCTAAACACGATTTCGCATTGTGTATCTTTCGGCTAAAATTTAATAATGAAAAAAAATTAACCGTGATAAGTTAAAAAATAAAATTTTCGCACATAATCCTTAAAATTTTATGGAATGAGATAAATAGAACTTAAAATTAAATTTTTTGCATTAAATTATAAGCTTTATCAATATACTTAAAAATCGCTATAAAATTATAACATTCCTTTTATAAATTTACTTTCTATATAAAATTTATCTTTATTTCGTTTTGTTTTTAATCGCCAATATTTTCCTAAAGTGGAAACGGCTTTTATATTATAAAGCTTTATTGTATCGCCAAGATCTTCAATATAAGTTAAATAAATTTCAGGATCGGTTTTAGCGACAACATCTTTTATACTGTCATTATTATCAAGAAAAATCAGGGTTTTATCATCAAATTTTATTTTTCTGTTCGCAATTTTTATAATTTCATTGTTTTTATTTAAAAATTTAAGACATTGCGTGCTTATATTTTCTTTGTTTTCTATATTGCCGTTATATTGGAAAGTAATATTTCCGTCTTTATAAGACAAAATTTCTACATTTTCTTTTTCGCAAGTTATTTTACCGCCAAAATCACTTAAACAAAAATATTCTTTAATCTCTTTTTTATTTATTATCCATCTAGGCAAACTTTCTTTTGCTATTTTATCAATGGTTATATATTTGTAATTTATGTCGCCAAAGCCCATCATTTTATAGCCGTAATTTAAAAATGTAGCGGTTGAACAGATAATTAACATAATAAAAGTGAAAATAAAAAGTATGATGTTTTCTTTTTTTGATATTTCCGTATCGATAAAAAACATAAAAAATATTATAAGAGACATAAAAAGCATAGATATAGATATAGTTTTATTTATTTCACCTAATTTTATTGATAAATAAAATGATACACCGCACATAACAATTATTGCAAGATATAAAAAAATAGCTGACATTTCATTTTTTATTATTTTTAAAACACAAAAAACCGAAAATCTAAAAATAATACATAAGAATAATAATATTATTGCAATGCCTGCCATATGATAATTATTGTTAAACCGAACATCAATCCTATCGCTAAAAAAAATGATTATAGCTAAAGTAATAAAAATAGATATTATAAAGGATGTCACATTAATAAATAACGATTCTGACATAAAACGGTTATTTTTAAAATTTTCATTTTGTTTGTCATAATTAAACAAGTATGCAAATGCAAAAACGGCTAATATAAATAAAATCGGCAATAATATAAAAATAGTAGAGCTCATAGTCATTACATACATTAATTCGCTTTGTGAAATGGCAGGAACAATTTTATCATTATAAAAAAAGCAAAATGCTAAAAATATAATTATTCCAAAAGCAAAAAACATAAACGTAGAAAACCATTTATTATTTCTTATAAGATTACAAAGCAATAAAACCGTTTCTTTCTTAATGTCGGAAGATTTTTTATAAATATATTTTTTAAAATTTTCATTGTTGAAAATATCGTTTTCTATTGTTTTCTTTATTTTTTTTACTTCGACAATATTTTTGTCAACATTATATTTTGATTTTAAAAATTTTAATTTTTCTTCTTCATCGTTATTATTGCTATTTAAGTCATTTAAAATTTCAGTTCTAAGGATAATAATCTGTTTAAAAATCTGTTCATTGATATCTTCTAATTTTTTGGAAATATCACAAGAAAAGTTTAAACTTTTATACAATCTCTTTTTTTCAAATATCAGTATTAAAAGATTATTTAAATTACTACTATCTCCAGTAATCGGATATTTAAATTTACTGTTGATAAATTCTATAAATTTATTACATTTTTCAATCTCTTCTTTTTGTTTATAAACCAAATCTGCAAATTCCATTTTAAAACCTTTAAATTTATATCTAAAATTAAAAATTTAGTTATCTTAAATTATGTTTAATACAAACCAAACTTTTTAATAAGATTGAAAAAACTGTTTTTTCATAAATGCAATATAAAATTTTAAACGTCAATAAAGTACCTGAAATTAAAATAATTTAAATTTAAATCATTGTGCCGTTAGGCGTAAATTACAACTTCGGCACAACGAAATTTAAAATTTTTAAGAATTTATTGTTTTAAATTTTCAGCGCTTTTTTAATGCCGTCTTTCAAAAACGGTGAAATTTCATCAAATGTAAAATGCACTTTTACTGAGCCGTAAGCATATGCTGCAACTTCATAAGGCGCATAAACGAACGTTACACCGTTTGGAGAAATATAAAAATTGTCGCTGATTTTAAACTCGTTTTTTACT
>QWBY01001820.1_pt1 | contig 14586 bp, 12 predicted proteins | sample 1972471 | NCBI WGS metagenome assembly QWBY01 (sample SAMN09866722, study PRJNA288562) | Human gut metagenome isolate term6_stool, whole genome shotgun sequencing... | reverse complement strand
CGAGCGCTTCTTCGCTGACCGAGACCTATTCCCCGATGCTCTCAACGAGCAGATGCAATACTCTGAGCGCCCGATCAACATCAGTCTCAGTGAGCTGCTTGCCGACCTCTTCCAGGCTCTGGCAGATATCGTCTGGGTCTATAGGCAACAAAACGAGGAGACGATGGCCCAGTCTATTGCCGAGGCGAGGTACGCTTTTGACCACGAGTGGGGAGAGAAGCTGGCAGCCGTGCTCAGAAAACTTCACCTCCTGCTCGGCGATCAGGATTTTATGCCCCTCGAGATGCCGGACGATGAGGATGACCTATCGAGCTACGATGAGTGATATGCCTTTAGATCGGACCACCATCACCAAGGAAGAGCTCGGAGAGCTGGAGGCGGAGGAGCTTCCGGTGCCGGTTACAATCCTTGACGCTGCGTGCTCAGACGACGAGATAAAGAGCGTTATGAGTGCTCTCTCAAGGGTTGCCGTCCTCGGTCTTGACACAGAGACTAAGCCCTCTTTCCATAAGGGTGAGGGGAATAAGGTCTCCATACTCCAGCTCTCCGATCACGAGAGATCCGTAATCATCAAGCTCCTTACCTTTGACGAAGAGGAGGATAAGTCATCACGCCTCGCCCCCGTAGCACGCGTGCTGGCAGACGACAATACGCTCCTCGTGGGGGTATCTATCCACGATGACGCCCTTGCGCTAAGAAAAGACCATGGTCTCGAGTGCCACCAAGTCCTTGAGCTCCAGCTGACTGCTAAGGCCGCAGGGCTAAAGGTCTTCTCGCTCTCCAAGCTCTATGCCCTACTCTATGACAAGCGCATCTCCAAGAGTCAGCGACTCAGCAACTGGGAGAGCGAGAGACTCTCGGAGGCGCAGACCAACTACGCCGCTCTCGATGCCTATGCCGGCCTACTGATCTACGATGGGCTCAAGGACTTCGTCAAGCCCTCCATGATCGAGAAGAGAGTGGGACCGATCGTGAGAGTACCCAAGCAGAAGAAGAAAGAGACCACTGCAAGGACACGAAAGCGCAGGGTAAAAGCTAAGGTCAGGGGGGCAAAAGTAAAAAGTAAAACCACCGACAAATAACTCACCCTATGGCCACTACCTTAGACACCATACCGATACTCCACTTACGCCCTGGTAAAGACGAGCCGATGGAGCGCCGCCATCCTTGGGTCTTCTCTGGAGCTCTTGATCGGAGAGATACCGACGGGCTGATGGAGGGAGACTTGGTCGAGCTCAGAAGCTCAACGGATGACTTTGTCGCCCGCGGCTACTGGTCTCCAGAGAACATTGCGATACGGATCCTCACCTTCGATGCATCCGAGGAGATTGACCAAGCATTCTGGACCCGGCGACTGAGGGAGGCTCTCAAGGTGAGGGAGGCAGTTGGTCTGGCGGGAGAGCACGCTGCCCTCCGCTGGATTTATGGCGAGGGCGATGGTCTCCCGGGGCTGATCATAGACCTGTATGACTCCATCGCTGTCATGCAGGCTCACACCCTCGGCATCCATCGACAGAGGTACCATATCTCAGAGGCGATGTCCACGGTGCTTGGCAGTCGTCTGCAGGTGGTTTACTACAAGAGCGCTGAGACGCTGACGGCAAGCTCTCCGATAGAGGGGGAGATCGACGAGCTGCTCATAGGGTCGCTACCGAGGGAGCAGGAGGTGGTGATTGACGAGCGGGGGATGAAGTTTTACCTCGACGTCATCAAGGGACAGAAGACCGGCTTCTTCTTAGATCAGAGAGACAACCGCTCCCTCCTGAGACAGTATGCTAAGGGGCGGAAGGTGCTCAATATGTTTTGCTACACGGGAGGATTCTCCCTCGCTGCTATGCTGGGAGAGGCTAAGCAGGTGGTGTCCGTAGACAGCTCGGAGCGCGCCATAGACCTGACGGCAAGGAATATGGAGCTCAACTTTCCCGGCAGAGATGACAGCCACGAGGAGATCGCCACCGATGCATTTGGCTACTTAGAGGGACTACAGGGGGGAGAGTACGACCTAATGGTACTGGACCCACCTGCCTTTGCCAAGAATAGACGCGTCCTCTCACGCGCACTCAATGGCTACCGCCGGCTCAATCGCATTGCACTCCAGAGGATTGCCCCCTCGAGCCTGCTCTTCACCTTCAGTTGCTCGCAAGTGGTTAGCCCGGAGAAATTTCAGGAAGCGGTATTTACCGCTGCTCTGCAAGCCGGGCGAGAGGTGAGGATCCTCCACCGCCTTACTCAGGCTGCGGATCATCCCGTGAATATCTATCACCCCGAGGGAGAGTATCTCAAGGGTCTAGTGCTCTACGTCAAGTGATGTCCCGGCACTTCTCTCGACTCGCTCCGCTGCTCCTTCTCATCGGGTTGATGTCCTCCTGCATCGAGACGAGGAGGGAGAGAGGGTCGGAGGAGGTCAACTATCGTGAGTGGAGCGAAATCATCGCCAGTGATACGCTCCGAGTAGGGACGGTCACCTCCCCTACGGACTTTTACTTCTACAGAGGCGAGCCTTTCGGGCTGGAGTATCAGAAAGTGTCTCGCTTTGCCGAGGCGCACAAGCTCAAGCTTGACATCAAGGTCACCGGTAGCAGGGATAGTCTTATGGCATGGATCACGTCCGGGGTCATTGACCTATCCATCACCCCCTTTGCCATGACATCCGAGATCAGCAAGTCGTATGACTTTGCCGGCATCGTGGACACGATCGCCTTAGTAGTGGTGCAAAATAGGTCTATCACCCCACTCCTCCGCCGGGTGGGCGACTTAGACGGCAAGTCGATCTACGTCTCCTCCAATAGTCCTGCGGAGATGCGCTTGGAGCAGATCGTTGCGGAGGCCGCCCTGGACTCTCTCCATATCCTACCTGTCGACTCTCTGGGTGATGTGGACCTGATCAAGTCGGTCGCCGATGGAGACAGCATCCGCTACGCAGCGGTAGATACCCGGCTGGCGGGTTTATTTGAGCGGCACCACCCCACCCTTGACACAGAGCTCCGCATCAGCGTACCACTGCGGTACAGCTGGATGCTGCATAAGGGCGATCAGAGTCTCACCGAGCAGATCAGTCGCTTCTTTTCCTCCTCTCCTGATGAGGAAGAGGAAGATCCTGACCGCCTGCTTACGATGGAGAGTGGCAATTACTTCAAGGGTCTCAGATCCCCCTTCCCCACCCCTACTATCCGGGAGGGAGCAATCTCCCCTTACGATGAGATATTTATGCAGGAGGCAAAGCGGCTGGGCTGGCACTGGACCTATCTCGCTGCGATCGCCTTCACAGAGTCTCGCTTCATCCCTGATATCGTGGCTCGATCAGGAGCGAGAGGCCTTATGGGCGTGATGCCTGCCACCGGACGAGCCTATGGGGTGAGTAGCGACCAGTTACTCGACCCTCTGACAGCAGTGCGCGTGGCTGTCAATTGCCTCAGGGACAACGAGAAGTCCTTTAGCGACATCCGGGACACCCATGAGCGGGAGTGCTTCACACTCGCGGCTTACAATGCCGGCTATGGTCACGTCCTGGATGCGATGCGGCTGGCACGGAAGTACAGCGCACCGGACAGTGTCTGGGATGGTGGAGTGAGGGAGTACCTCCTCCTCAAGAGCACACCGAAGTACTTCAATGACCCCGTGGTCAAGTACGGTTACGTCCGTGGCTCGGAGACCGTCAAGTATGTAGACAATATTATGCAACTCTCTGCTCTCTATCAGGGAGTAAAGAGTAAGGGAAAATAGTTAGCTAAGAGTATGAAAATAGTAAACTTATCAGAGCAAAACAGCCTCATCAACCGCTTCATCGCAGAGATGAGGGATGTCAATATCCACGGGGACTCGATGCGCTTCCGTAGCAATGCCAGGCGCCTCGGCGAGATCATGGCTTACGAGATCAGTAAGACACTTGACTACACCGAGAAGAGGGTGACCACGCCCCTTGGGACCAAGGATATGTACCTGCCTACGGAGGAGGTGGTCGTCGCCACCATCCTCCGTGCCGGTCTCCCCATGCAGAGCGGACTGACCAATTACTTCGACAAGGCTGACAATGCTTTCGTATCCGCCTACCGCAAGGAGGGTGGAGACAGTGAGCTGGGATTTGACGTACACATCGAGTACTTAGCCTCCCCCTCTCTCGAGGGTCGAACACTGATCCTTGCTGACCCCATGCTGGCAACAGGGAGCTCAATGATGCTTGCCTACAATGCACTCCTCACCAAGGGGCAGCCCGCCACCACCCACTTCGCTGCGATCATCGCCAGCCAGCAGGGTGTTGATATGCTCGCGAAGCATGCCCCTGAGGACTCCACTCTCTGGATCACCGCCCTCGACGAGAAGCTCAATGAGCACGCCTACATCGTCCCCGGACTGGGCGACGCTGGGGACCTCTCCTTCGGGACCAAGATGGACTAAGCGGATTATACTACGAGCAGAGCCTCCGAGGGGACAATCGTCTCATCGGAGGCTCTGCTCATTTTGTACTCGGTTAACCTACACCTTCCTCAGCCAGATGCTCCTCACGCTGTGATCGTCGCTCTTCTCAATGATGAGATTGGAGCGAAAGCGCGTCGGCTCGATATTCTGGACTAAGTTGGTCAGGTTGACATCATCCCACACTTGATTGGCCAGCTTAATAGTCTCTTCCTTAGATAGATCAGCGTAGCGGTAGAAGTAGGAGTCCTTATTCCTAAACGCCGTCTGCTGCAGCTTGATAAATCGGTCCACATACCACCTGCGGATCGCAGACTTCTCTGCATCAACGTAGATTGAGAAGTCAAAAAAGTCTGACACAAAGACCGACCGACGTGCTCTCGATGCATCCACACTCGCCTGCAAGACATTGATTCCCTCTATGATCAGCACATCCGGCTGGTCCACCTCGTCATACTCCCCCTTGATCACGTCGTAGTATAGGTGGGAATACTTGGGTGACGGGAGGTGACGACGACCACTCTTGACAGCGGCAAGGAAGTTGAGCAGACTCATCACATCGTAGCTCTCAGGAAATCCCTTTCGGTCGCTTAGGCCGCGTCGCTCCAGCTCTGCATTGGGGTACAGGAAGCCATCAGTCGTCACGAGAGAGACCTTTGGCGTCTCCTCATTCATCGAGAGGAGCTTCTGCAAGACTCTCGCCGTAGTACTCTTACCCACAGCGACACTGCCGGCTATCCCGATGACGTAAGGAACGGTCTGAAACTGACGATGAAAAAACTCGCCATAGTCGCTCTGGAGATTTTTGTGATGCATAATATTTATCTCCAAGAAGCGACACATAGGGAGATAAATATCACTGATCTCCTCTACAGTCAGAGGCTCATTCATCGCATGGAGCTTGCTAATGTCGATCTCGGAGAAAGGAAAATTGGGGTGGCTGTCCAAGCTACTCCACTGATCTCGAGTGAATGACTGATAGGGGGAAAAGGTTGCGGTATAGGGTTTCATTGTGCTGTAGTCCGATCCTGATAATATTCCGTGGCAAAGGTATTCATTTTACCTCTTACGGATGTCCTAGAAACATATGCGAAGTAAAGGAACGACCGACACTCACTTGTTTATTGCTAATGGTCGAAGCGCAGAAGTTAAACATCTCTAAGTCAATGGTCAAAGCGGGCATACTATTTGCAAAGTGTTAATTAGACACTATCGGACTATTGACCACAACAGGTTTAATCCGTTTATTTGTCTGGAAATAGAACTAATAAGACAACATAGATTCGTATGAAAGCAAAAGACATCATCCTTACCAGCGTGCTAGTGGTCGCTTGCTCGACCCTCAGTGCGATCGGGGGCGCTGCCATCACAAAGCACGGCAGCAACTCCTCTGAGACTTATGAGACCTCCGAGCCGGCCAAGTCCTCAAGAGCCTACATGGCCTCTACCCCGCCCAACTTTGTAGAAGTGGCTGAGAGGACCATTGACGGCGTGGTCAACATACGCACAGAGAAAGCTGTGAGAATGACACAGGAGAGGTTTTTTGATCCCTTTGAGTTCTTCTTCGGCATCCCCTCCCAGCGAGACCCTCGGCAGGAGGGACGCTCCCGACAGGAGGCTCCCAAGCAAGTGGGCATCGGGTCAGGCGTGATCATCAGCCGAGATGGATATATCGTGACCAATAACCACGTCATCGATGGCGCTGACGATGTCTACGTCACGACCAATAGCAATGAGGAGTATAAGGCCAAGGTGGTCGGCACCGACCCATTCACAGACCTCGCCTTGATCAAGATTGAGGGTGACAAGGAGCTGACGGCCATCCCCTTCGGCAACAGTGATGACCTCCGTGTCGGGGAGTGGGTACTGGCGATAGGCAACCCCTTCAACCTCCGCAGTACGGTGACCGCCGGTATCGTCAGCGCCAAGGGGCGCGCTGCCGGGAGTGGTCAGGGATCTCTCCAGGTGGGCTCCTTTATCCAGTCCGATGTGGCCGTCAATCCCGGCAACTCCGGTGGGGCTCTGGTCAATATGGCAGGCGAGCTGATAGGCATCAATACGATGATCTACTCCAGCACCGGTAACTACGCAGGGATCTCCTTCGCCATCCCCACCTCGATAGTCCACAAGGTGGTCAGCGACCTAAAGGAGTATGGTACCGTCCAGCGTGCCGTCCTCGGCATTGCCGGTACCAATATTACCTCTGCCGCCATCGAGAAGTACGACCTCAAGGTCTCTCAGGGCGCTTTAGTGATGGAGGTGGCAGACAGGAGCTCAGCGAAGCAGGCCGGTCTCAAGGAGGGTGATGTGATCACCTCCATTGACGGGCACAGCATCTCCACGATGTCCGACCTCCAGGAGGCTATCTCTACCCACAAGCCGGGTGACAAGGTCCGGATGGCTGTGGATCGTAAGGGAAAGGCTATGACGATCGACCTCGTACTCAAGAATAGCGAGGGAAATACCGATGCCGTGACTCGGATCGACGAAAGCTCGATCGGTGCCGCCTTCCTGGAGCTCACCGACAAGGAGATGAGCGACCTCGGGATCTCCTACGGGGTAAAGGTAGTCGGAGTTGATAGGGACGGAAAGTTTTTCCGTGCCGGCATCCGTAAGGGAGACGTGATACTCGCTGTTAACAACCTCCGCGTGAGCAAGAAGGACGATGTGGAGAAGGTGGTGAGTGACGTGGTGAAGAGCAGCAGCGACAAGGTCCTCTTCGTCAAGTTGCTTAATACCAATGGGCGTATCAATTACGTAGCTGTGGATCTCCGCGACTAATACTACCGGGTCTATACACAAGCGCACCCCGGTGGATGTATGTCCACCGGGGTGCTTTGCATTTAAGCGAATCGAATGTGCGACTGGGGACGACTAGGCAGGTCATTCACTCCATCTCCACCGGCTACCTCTACCAAAAGTCCATTAAGCCGACCCCGGCCATAAAGACGCCAAGCCCATCCGATGATTACACCAAGATCCGAGCGTGTTTCCTCTACAATGCAAGGGGCTTAGATTGTCTATCGGCATAAGATTTTGTACCTTTGCAAGGGTAAGAGATGAGAGGACCCCTGAGTCTTCTCATTTTGTTTCCATATACAGACCTGATGATAGACGTAAAGGACATACAGTCAGCCCTCGAGGAGTACCTATCGGAGCGAGACGACCTCTATATAGTAGCGGTCGATGTGCGCACCGGCAATTTGATCAGCATCACCATTGACAGTGATCACGACTCGATCTCACTTGATACAATCACAGCGCTCTCACATTACATTGAGGAGCGCTTTGACCGGGATGTGGAGGACTATGAGCTGACCGTGACCAGTGCCGGGCTCACCTCACCCCTTCGGCTTCCTCGGCAGTACCACAAGTACATCGGCAAGCCGATCATTGCCACCCTCCGCAGCGGTGGTATTGAGAAAGGAACGCTCGTAGCGGTGGACGAGGAGGGTTTTGAGATGGAGGTTATCCGGATGGAGAAGCACGAGGGCGACAAGCGCCGTAAGGGCTACCCCACCCCGCTTCACCTCACATACGACGAAGTGAAGTCGGTCGTCTACGACCTGAAGTTTTGACAACAAAGCGCTTACAATAGTATACATGGCAAAGAGAATACAGGCAACAATGATGGAGGCTCTGGGAGACTACATGAGCCAGAAGGACATCGATCAAGGGACACTCATCAAGGTACTTGAGGAGTCTCTCCGTAGTGCGATCGCGAAGATGTACGGTACGGACAACAACTTCGATGTCATCATCAATCCTGAGGAAGGAGATGTCGAGATCTGGCGAAATAGGATCATCGTCCCCGATGGTGAGGTCCACGACCAGATGAAGGAGGTCTCCATCAGCGATGTACGCTCACAGGGAGAGGAGGACCTCGAGGAGGGGGAGGAGTACACCGACAAGGTCTCATTTGAGAGCTTTGGTCGTCGTGCTATCCAGAACCTCCGCCAGTCTCTCGCCTCTAAGGTGCTGGAGCTAGAGAAAGACACTCTCTATGCCAACTACAGCAAGCGTGTCGGTGAGCTGATCACTGCCGAGGTCTACCAGACATGGAAGCGAGAGCTGCTGCTCCTCGATGGAGACGGCAACGAGCTCATCATGCCCCGCTCACTGATGATCCCTAGGGACCGCTTCCAGAAGGGCGACCACGTCACCGCCTGCATCGAGCGCGTAGACTATAATAATAATAACCCCAAGATCATCCTCAGCCGCACCAGCAATGAATTTCTGTCTCAGCTCTTTGCCCGTGAGGTGCCTGAGATCCAAGATGGGCTGGTGATGATCAAGCGCGTCGCACGCATCCCCGGTGATCGTGCCAAGGTGGCAGTCGAGAGTGTTGATAGTCGCATCGACCCGGTCGGTGCCGTTGTGGGGGTACGCGGCTCACGCATCAGGGGCGTCGTGGCAGAGCTTCGCAATGAGAGCATCGATGTGCTGCAGTACACCGACAATGACCAGCTCCTTATCCAACGAGCCCTCAGCCCGGCACAGAATGCCGACGTACGCATCAACCCCGAGGACAAGCACGCTGATGTATACCTCGCCCAAGAGGAGATCCGCAATGCCGTCGGTCGCAGCGGCTATAATATCAAGCTGGCAATGATGCTGACCGGCTACGAGATCGACATCTACAGAGATGAGGCACAGGGCATTGACGAGGAGGACCTCTTCCTCACCGAGTTTGACGATGAGATTGATCCCTGGATCATCGATGTATTCACCGCCATCGGTTGCGACACTGCCAAGAGCGTCCTCCGTCACAGCCGAGAGGACTTGGTTCGTGCCACTGACTTGGAGGAGAAGACGATTGACTATGTCCTGCAGGTGCTGATGGCTGAGTTTGACGACAATGAGTTGCCGGCAGACGAGTTCCCAGACCTACCCGAGCGCGATCCCAATTTCCGCCAGTTCCCTATTGAGGCCTATGAGAGACCGATAGAGGAAGAGGAGCAGGAGGAGCCGGCAGAGGAGGAGAGCATGCCCAAGGGGGAGGATGGTGTGACAGAGGAGTAAGACCTCAGTCCAACCCACCCGAAGACCCATTCTGCCAAAAATACAGACACAGAGAGAATAGAGAGAAATATATGCCCGCAATCAAAATAAATAAGGTCGCACGAGACTTAAACGTTGGAGTAAGTACGCTTAGTTCGTTTCTAAGCAAGAAAAACCCCAATGGGGACTACAAGAGTCCCAATACTAAGCTGACTACGGCTGAGCTGAAGACTGTCCTCGAGGAGTACGGTAGCGATCTGAGTGCGGACGATAAGAAGCGACTCACCGAGAGCTACCTCTCTAAGTCTCCCAAGGCAGCTACATCCACGGAGCCGGCTAAGGAACCGGAGACTGCTAAGGTCGAGCCTGCGCCTGACGCCAAGCCCCAGCCCTCCTTTGTCAAGGGGCACCTCCAGCTCGATGAGAAGGGACGAGTGATCCCAGGCTCGTCAAAGAAGGATGAGCCAAAGAAGGTCCCTACTCCGGAGCCCAAGAAAGAGCAAGCTAAAGTGGTGCAGGAGACGCCCGCTAAGCTCACTCACGATACCAAAAAGACGAAGGAGCCCAAGACTCCTGAGGTCGCTAAGCCGGCAGAGGAGCCTCGCAAGCCCGCCTCTCCAAAGGTCGAGCAGCCCAAGCAGGAGACCCCAAAGGCTAAAGAAAAGCCTCAGGTGGAGAAAAAACCGCAAGCAGAGACAAAGCCGGAGAGTGCCAAGCCCTCCCAGCCTGCTGCGGAGAAGCCTATGCCCGAGAAAGAGACGAAGAAAGCCGACACACAGAAGCCCTCTCCTGCCACTAAGGAGCAGGAAAAGCCGACAGCTAAGAGTGACGACGAGTCCAAGGAGGACGATGGTGTATTCCGCCTCGGCGCGACCGATGATATGGGGCTCACAGTGGTCGGCAAGATTGACCTCTCCAAGATAGATCCCAAGACCTCGCGACGCAAACGCAAGCGGATCAAGGGCAATAAGGTCGACATAGACAAGCAAGCCAAGCAGGATAGTGGCAAGGGTGCCGGGAAGGACACCAACAACCGTCGCAATAAAGATGCGAGAGGCACCAACGCCAACAACTCCGGAAACAACCGCAATAACAAGCCCGGTGCAGCCACCAACCCTAAGAAGGGTCGCAAGAGCCGTCGTCGGGAAGAGCAGCAGGAGATCACACAGGAGGATATCCAGAAGCAGATCAAGAAGACTATGGCGGCCATGCAGGGACGTGGTCACCGACCCGGCAAAACGGCAGCACAGTATCGCCGCGAGAAGCGCGAGGCACGTCAGGAGGAGGCTGAGGAGTTGCTGAGAGCACAGGAGGGCGAGAGCAAGAAGCTCAAGCTGACTGAGTTCGTCACCGTCAATGACCTCGCCAAGATGCTTGACATCCCCGTCAATGACATCATCGTCTACTGCTTCAATCTCGGTCTCATGGTCTCCATCAACCAGCGTCTGGAGAAGGATCAGATCGACCTTATCCTTGACGAGTATGGGTACGAGGCGGAGTATGTCGATGCCCAGGCTATGCAGGCGATCGAGACTCAGGAGGATAAGCCTGAGGATCTTGAGCCCCGCGCACCGGTAGTGACCGTGATGGGTCACGTCGACCATGGTAAGACCTCTCTCCTCGATGCCGTACGCAAGTCTGATGTCATCTCCGGCGAGGCGGGCGGTATCACCCAGCACATCGGTGCCTATAGGGTGACCCTCGAGGGAGGGCGCAAGCTCACATTCGTCGATACTCCCGGTCACGAGGCCTTTACTGCTATGCGTGCACGCGGAGCCAAGGTGACGGATATCGTCATCATCGTCATCGCAGCCGATGACGGCATTATGCCTCAGACCAAGGAGGCCATCTCTCACGCCTCGCTTGCCGGTGTGCCGATCGTCTTTGCCATCAATAAGGTGGACAAGCCGGGAGCCAAGCCCGATATGGTGCGGGAGCAACTCGCAGCCATGAATTACCTCGTAGAGGATTGGGGTGGCAAGTATCAGTGCCAGGAGATCTCCGCCAAGAAGGGGATCGGAGTTCAAGACCTGCTGGAGAAGGTCCTCTTAGAGGCAGACCTCCTCGAGCTAAAGGCCAACCCGAATAAGCTCGCCAAAGGGTCTGTCCTTGAGAGTACGCTTGAGCAGGGTCGTGGCTACACCACCAAGGTCTTGATCCAGGAGGGTACACTTCATAATGGAGACTATATCGTCGCCGGAGCCAACTATGGTCGTGTGAAGGCACTCTTCGATGAGTACGGCGATACCGTCGAGTCTGTCGGACCATCCATGCCGGTCAAGGTACTTGGACTCAATGGTGCCACGCCTGCCGGTGAGACCCTCAACGCCCTTGAGACAGAGGCTGAGGTAAGAGACATCGCTCGTCAGCGCGAGCAGCTCCAGCGTGAGCAGAAAGAGCGCACCCAGCACCTGCCAAGTCTGGAGACCTTCAGCCGACAGATCAAGGACGGCGAGGTACAGGAGCTCAATATCATCGTCAAGGGAGATATGGACGGCTCCGTCGAGGCGCTGTCCGACTCGCTGGTTAAGCTCTCGACCGAAGAGATCCGCGTCAACGTGATCTATAGTGCTGTCGGTGCCATCAGCCAGAGTGATGTAGACCTCGCAGCCGCCTCCGATGCGCTGATCGTAGGCTTCCAGGTACGTCCTGCTCAGGGTGCTAGGCGCGCTGCAGAGGATGAGGGAGTGGAGATCCGCTTCTACTCAATCATCTATGATGCGATCGAGGACGTCAAGTCCGCTATGGAGGGTATGCTCTCTCCGGAGATTAAGGAGCAGGTCACTGCAACCCTCGAGGTGCGCAAGGCCTTCCGCATCCCCAAGGTGGGTACCATCGCCGGATGTATGGTGGAGCATGGCAAGGTGTCACGTGACAATAAGGCTCGCGTGATCCGCGATGGCATCGTGATCCATACCGGTCCGCTGGTAAGCCTGAAGCGCTTCAAGGACGATGTCAAGGAGGTAACCACCGGTCTGGAGTGTGGTCTCTCTATCAAGGACTACGACGACATCCAGGCAGGAGATCAGATCGAGACCTTCGAGGAATTCACGGTCAAGCGCAAGCTGGAGTAATACGACAGTAGCAGCAAGGGAGAGCACAAGATGCCGTGGTTTGATATCGCAGTCGGCTTACTGGGATTTTTCGCCTCTGCCCTCCGCTGTCTGAGCCTTGTCCTTGCCCTCTATCTCACCGGGCTGATCCGGTCAGCGATCTCCTTTTCGCCATCGATCTCGGTGCTCTCTATCGTGATCACCTTTGCGGTGGCACTCTGGCTCAGTCGCCTGCTACTGGACCTGGTCACCGGATCCTCCTATGGACGCTTCGGACTGCCGGACAGCCTCCTCGGTGCGCTGACCAATACACTCTTCACGGCGGTGATGCTCTGGATCGTCTGCACTGTGATCCTGACTCTCAGCCCTGATACAGAGTGGATCCGAGGCTCACAGACCTACCCACTATTAGACGAACTGGTTAAGCCGATCGCTCCCTCACTGAGGGATGTGCTGACCCCTACCTCACCCTTAGAGCCACCTGCGACAGAGGTCACTGATCTCTGACGGGGACGGCTATTTTTATATCCTTCCCTCCTCGGAGGGACTATATATACTCTATGAATAACGAACAGATAAGCGTAACGAACAGATAAGCGACCTCTTAGACGAGCGAGACGAGTACAAGTACGGCTTCACCACCGACATCGAGACGGAGTACTTGCCTAAGGGGATCGATGAAAATATTGTACGCACCATCTCTGAGATGCGTCACGAGCCGGAGTGGCTGCTGGACTTCCGCCTCAGGGCCTTCCGCGCTTGGTCAGGGATGAAAGTACCCAGCTGGGGACACGTCAAGCTCCCGGAGATAGACTTCCAGGACATCATTTACTTTGCCCGACCGAAGCAGATGAAGTCTGCCGATGAGCCGATGGACCCCAAGCTGGAGGAGACCTTCGAGAAGCTCGGCGTCCCGGTCATGGAGCGGAAGATCCTTGCCGGCTATGCCGTTGATGCAGTCATGGACTCGGTTTCCGTCCGCACCACCTTCCGCAAGCAACTAGCGGAGAAGGGGGTGATCTTCTGCCCCATCAGTGAGGCGGTGAGGGAGCATCCCGACTTGGTACGGAAGTACCTCGGGACGGTCGTTCCCCCGACGGATAATTTCTTTGCCGCACTCAATTCGGCTGTCTTCGGCGACGGCTCATTTGTCTACATCCCCAAGGGCGTCCGCTGCCCGATGGAGCTGAGCTCGTACTTCAGGATCAATGCACTGAATACGGGACAATTTGAGCGCACCCTGATCGTAGCCGAGGACGACTCCTACGTCTCCTACCTCGAGGGCTGCACGGCCCCACAGAGGGACGAGAACCAGCTCCACGCTGCCATCGTCGAGATCGTGGCGGAGGAGAATGCGGAGGTCAAGTACTCCACGGTGCAGAACTGCCACGCTGCCATCGTCGAGATCGTGGCGGAGGAGAATGCGGAGGTCAAGTACTCCACGGTGCAGAACTGGTACCCCGGTGACAAGGAGGGCAAGGGCGGTGTCTTCAATCTTGTCACCAAGCGGGCCCTCTGCCGAGGCAATGGGTCAAAGGTCTCTTGGACTCAGGTGGAGACCGGATCGGCCATCACTTGGAAGTACCCCAGCTGCATCCTCAAGGGGGACAACTCTGTGGGCGAATTCTACTCCGTTGCCGTCACCAATAATCACCAGATGGCGGACACCGGGACCAAGATGATCCACACGGGGAAAAACACCCGCAGCACCATCGTCTCCAAGGGCATCTCCGCCGGTCACTCCGAGAACTCGTATCGCGGGCTGGTCTACCTCGGGAAGAATGCCGAGAATGCTCGCAACTACTCTCAATGCGACTCCCTCCTCATAGGCGACAAGTGCGGAGCGCACACCTTCCCCTACGCCGATATACTCAATGACACCGCCATCATCGAGCATGAGGCGATGACATCCAAGATCAGCGAGGACCAGCTCTTCTACTGCCAGCAGCGGGGCATCCCCGAGGAGGAGGCGATCGGCCTCATCGTCGGTGGGTATGCCCAGGAGGTGATGGAGAAGCTACCGATGGAGTTTGCCATCGAGGCGAAGGCTCTCCTATCCATCTCCCTCGAGGGCTCCGTGGGATAATGACACTTACTACAGATACGACACTATGTTACA
>QWBY01001425.1_pt1 | contig 14601 bp, 13 predicted proteins | sample 1972471 | NCBI WGS metagenome assembly QWBY01 (sample SAMN09866722, study PRJNA288562) | Human gut metagenome isolate term6_stool, whole genome shotgun sequencing... | reverse complement strand
AAATTATTTTGAAATAATTTCTTTTGTGTCTCTTGCTATCATTAATTCTTCATTTGTTGGGCAAATGTAGATCTTAATCTTAGCGCCATCCTTAGCGATGTTAACTTCTTTTCCTCTTGTTCCGTCGTTTTTCTTGTCATCTAGTTCAATTCCTAGGTGTTCTAGTCCGTGAAGAATTTCTCTTCTCATTGTGTCTGAGTTTTCACCGATACCACCTGTCATAACGATTGCGTCAAGCTCTGGCATTTGAGCCATGTAAGCGCCGATATACTTTTTAACTCTATTTGTGAACATATCAAGTGCAAGACCTGCCTTTTCATTGCCCTTGTCTCTTGCTTCTTCAAGGTCTCTGAAGTCTGAGCTTAATTTAGAAACTCCAAGCACACCTGACTTCTTGTTTAACCATTGGTTAGCTTCGTATGGTGTGATGTGTTCGTTTTCGCAAAGGAATGTTACTACTGTTGGGTCGATGTCACCTGATCTTGTACCCATTACAAGTCCTTCTAGCGGTGTAACGCCCATTGATGTATCGTACACTTTACCATTCTTAATGCAAGCTAAGCTTGAGCCATTGCCTAAGTGGCAGTTGATAATGTTTAGTTCTGATAAATCTTTATTAAGTATTTCAGCCATTCTATGTGCTATATATTTATGAGAAGTTCCGTGGAAACCGTATTTTCTAAGTCTGTACTTTTCGTATAGGTCGTAGTCGATAGCGTACATGTAGTTCTTAGCTGGCATTGTTTGATGGAAGGCTGTATCCATAACAACAACGTTTGGTTTGCCCTTTACAAGCTCTTCGCAAGCTTCTATACCCATAAGGTTTGCTGGGTTGTGAAGTGGTCCAAAGCAGATGAACTTTTCGATAGTCTTCTTTACATCTTCAGTAACTAGTGTTGAGTCAGTTATTATGTCTCCACCATGTAGTACTCTGTGACCGATACCGTCAATCTCATCAAGTGAAGCAACAACGCCGTGTTCTTTATTAACTAGTGCATCAAATACATGCTTCATAGCGTCCTTGTGGTTCTTCATGTCTTCTTCAACAACAAAGTTTTCTTTTCCTTCTACTTTGTGAGTAAGCTTTGAGCCATTGATACCGATTCTTTCTACTAAACCTTTACAGATTACGCTTTCATCATCCATGTTCATTAGTTGGTACTTTAATGATGATGATCCGCAATTAATTACTAATATTTTCATTTTTACCTCCCTAAATATTTAACAAAATACATATATATGATATAATAAAACATAGAAAATTTCAAGTGTTTTTTAAGAAAGAAGGGAAAAAGTTGAAAATAGCTGCAATTATTTGTGAATACAATCCATTTCATAAGGGTCACCTCTACCATGTACGTAAAAGTAAAGAGGAGCTAGGCCTTGATGCCGTGGTCGCTCTTATGAGTGGTAATTTTGTGCAAAGAGGTCTTCCTAGTGCCTACTCTAAGTATGAAAGAGCGAGAATTGCCTGCGAGTGTGGCTGCGATCTTGTACTAGAGCTGCCACTGTTCTCTTCGATTGCTCCTGCAGACATATTTGCGAAAAACGCTGTGACTATACTAAATAAACTAAACGTAATAGATTACCTAAGCTTTGGAAGTGAAGATGGTATAGAGACTCTTAGAAAAGCAGATGAAATAATGAAGGCTAAGAAGAATGAATTTGATGAGCTAATTAAAAAGCATTTGAATAGTGGCCTCTCTTACTCAAGGGCTTACGCTTTAAGCTTTAATGAGCTAACATCAAGTGACATAATGAGTAAATCAAATAATATACTTGCTTATAAGTATATAAGTGCACTTGACGAAACAAAGAGCAAGGTAAAGCCATACGCCGTGCAAAGACATGGACCCGGCTATAATGATGAGTGCGATGACGATGGCATAGCAAGTGCAAGTCACATACGCTCTCTAATATATAAAGGTGAAGATGTAATGGGTTTAGTCCCAGTACTTCCCCAAGAGAAAATACTTGACTTAGAAAAATATTTTTCTTATATTAAATCCATTTTCATAAGAGAAAAGAATTTAACATGGTATTTTGAATATGATGAAGACGCTGTAAACTATATTAAAAAATACATCTATGAGGCGAAGAGCTATAATGAATTTATGGATATGGTCTCAATAAAAAACTTTTCAAAGAGCAGAATCAATAGATTTTTATTATCAATGCTATTAAACATTTATAAAGATAGTGTTTCAAGGGACAAAGAATATGATTTTATAATCCCTTTATGTGCAAATGTAAAAGGAAAAAAAATTTTAAAAGAGATAAAAAAACATAGCGAGCTAAATATCATTAGCAAGTACAAAGATCTTGATAATTTAAGTCATGAGAGCAAGTTAAACCTTGAGATGATGGTAAATAATGATCAAATTTATTATCTGATGAAGGGCATGAACGTAAAAGATGCTTATAAGATTAATTTACTAAGTGTATGAAATATTTCTTAAAAATAAGACAATATATGATATAATTATTATATAAGAAAAAAATAAAGGAGGACATATACATGAAATTACTAATTATCGGTGCAGGTCCTGGTGGATACGAAGCCGCTTTTAGAGCTGCCCAACTAGGAAATGATGTAGTTCTTGTTGAAAAGAACTTGCTTGGTGGTACTTGCCTAAACATTGGTTGTATACCTACTAAGACTATGGTTAAGATTGCTGACTTCTACAGCGAAGTTCAAAACTCGGAAGAATTTGGCGTAAAGATTGACGGCTATGGACTTGACACTGAAAAGATTTATCAAAGAAAGCAAGATGTTATGACTAAGCTTAGAGATGGTATTGAGTACTTAATCTCTACTTATGACAACATCAAGCTAATAAAGGGTACTGCTTCATTCGTAAGTGAAAATGAAGTTAAAGTAGTTTTAAACGATGGCGGCGAAGAAAACGTTACTTTTGATAAGTGCATCATAGCAACTGGATCAAAGGACATAAAGCCACTTGAAGGCTGCGACCTACCTAAGGTTTTAAACTCAACTACTCTACTAAGCTTAAAAGAAATACCTAAGTCAATGATAGTTATTGGTACAGGTGTTATAGGTCTTGAGTTTGCGACTATATATGCAAGCTTCGGTACTGATGTAACTGTTATCGGTAACAATATGTTTAAAACAGCAGATATGGAAATACAAAAAAGACTTCAATCTATACTTAAGAATCCAAATCTAAAGTTTGCAACTAAGCAACACTCTAAGAAGATAGAACAATCTGGCGATATGCTTAAAGTAACTACTCAAATGGTAGGCAAGGATACTTTAAAAGAGTATGAAGCTGAATATGTATTAGTTGCACTAGGAAGAGCAAGCAACACTGATGGTCTTAACACTGAAGCTGCTAAAGTTGAAACAAAGGACGGCGGCGTTTTAGTTGATGAAAACTTAAAGACATCAAATGACAACATCTACGCTATCGGCGACGTTATATACAAGAACACTCAATTAGCTCACTTTGCTACAGCTCAAGGCTTCCACGTTGTTGAACAGTTGTCTGGTCTTGAACCAAAGACTGATCTATCCATCGTCCCAGCTGTTTTATATACAGTTCCAGAACTTGCTCAAGTAGGTAAGACTGAACAAGAGCTTGAAAAAGAAGGCGTTGAGTATGACAAGGCAAAGTCTATGTACCAAGCAAATGGTAAGGCACTTGCAGTTGGTGGAACAAAGGGCTTTATTAAGATACTATCTACAAAGGATCACAAGAAGATCTTAGGCTGCCACATCATTGGTAAAGACGCTGACTTATTGATCCACTACGCTGTTATAGCTATGGCTAATGGCCTAAGTGTTGAAGACTTATCAAATATGATATATGCTCATCCAACTATTGCCGAAGTATTTAAAGACGCAATAGAGACTCTTGAAGGAAAGTCGACTAACTCTCCTATGGCAAAATAATTTTATAAACAAACAAAAAAAATAAATGCGAAGGTATATGTACTTTCGCATTTATTTTTTTACTTTTCTTCTTTTTCTTGTGCTACTTGGCTTTCTTGACTAACACTAGCAGCCATCTTTCTAAGCTCTGTTCTGTTTTCGTTCAAAGTAGTAATCATTTCTTTTAAGTTCTCTTGTGCGTTCATTAGTAGCTTGTCAGAATATTCAAGCGAAGAACGCTTTAAGTTTGTTGATGCTACTTGAGCTTTGTTCATAAGATCTTTTGCTCTTTCGTTAGCTTCTTTTAATACTTCTTCCTTGCTTACAAGCTCTTCAAGTTTTAATCTTGTCTCTTTAATAATTTGTTCTGCATCTTTATTTGCTTCGCTAAGAATTCTTTCTCTTTCTTCTTTAATCCATGCAGCTTGTTTTATTTCATCTGGAAGCTTTATTCTTAATTCGCTAATGATGTCTAGTAACTCTTCTTTTTGAACTAAAACCTTACTTGTTAGAGGTAGAGAACCTGCTGATTCAACAATGTCCTCAATCTCATCGATAAGACCTAATACATCCATTTTTTAACCCCTTTCGTATTTCTTTTTCAATCCATTTTCAACATTTTTTGGCACTAGTGCCGATACATCTCCATGATAGTATGCAATCTCTTTCACAATCGAAGAGCTAAGGAAGTTGAACTTGTGTGATGCTACTAAAAATATAGTCTCTAAATCTTTATTAAGCGACTTGTTTGCCATCGCCATTTGAAGTTCATACTCATAATCTGAAACGGCTCTTAAACCTCTGATAACGAAGTTCGTCTTCTCTTCTTCACAAAATGAAGTTAAGAGGCCGTCAAATGTCTTTACCTTAATCTTCTTCTCGTCTTTAAAGATCTCCTCTATCATCTTTTTTCTTTCTTCTATAGTAAATAAATGTTTTTTCTGTACATTAGTAGTTATGCCTATAATCAACTCGTCAAAGATGTCCTTTGATCTATTGATGATGTCTATGTGACCGTTAGTTATAGGATCAAAACTACCTGGATAAATAGCTTTCATTTAATTCCTCTTTATAAAAAATATTTTCTTGTCACCCATTGCTCTGATATCGATATCAAAATCATCGTTGCTAATGGCATCGTTTAGTTCATAGTCTTTGTTTTCTTCTATAATAATCTCGCCACATTCGCTAAGTAAATTCATCTCTACTATAGTTTTAAGTACCTCATTTAGAAGCTCGTGCTGTTTATATGGTGGATCTAGGAAGATATAATCAAATTTTATCTCCTTGAGTGGACCTTTTAGTGCCCTTAAGCCGTCCATCTTCATAAGCTTTATCTCATTAGATAGCCCCAAGCTTTCTAAATTCTTTTTTATTACAGTAACAGCTTCAAAAGAATTATCCACTAAATAAACATCCTTCGCGCCTCTACTGTAAAATTCTATACCAATCTGCCCTGTCCCACTAAAGAGATCCAAGACAGATGCATTTATCGCAATTGGCGATACAATATTAAATATTGTTTCTTTTATATTATCCAAAGTTGGCCTCGTTTTAAGACCCTTTGGTGCAAGTAACTTTCTTGATTTTAATTTGCCTGATATAACTCTCATAACTGCCTCTTAATTTAAGATGATATCCTGTTTGCTGTCGTAGAAGACTGAGTCCATATTGCTTAGCAAGGCTTCGTATCTATCTTTTTCATAGTCAATGTCGCCTCTTAGTATAGATAAGACTTCTTTGTTGATGTCATTAATCATCTCTGTATCTTTATCAAAGTCAAAGAACTTAAAATCTATAGCTCCATGCTGCTTTGTTCCGAAGAAGTCTCCTGGTCCTCTTAATATCAAGTCTTTCTTCGATATCTCAAAGCCATCTGATGTCTCTTGCATAAGTTTTAATCTCTCATAGCTAATGTCGTTAAGCTTGTCATAAACAAGTATGCAGTATGCTTGATCAGAGCTTCTGCCTACCCTGCCTCTTAATTGATGCAGTGTCGATAGTCCAAACCTTTCCGCATTTAGTATTATCATAAGGTTAGCGTTGGCAACGTTAACTCCAACTTCAATTACAGTAGTTGATACAAGTATCTGTACCTTGTTAGCTTCATAAGCCGACATTATCTTGTTCTTCTCATCATTTGAGGTCTTGCCATGTAGAAGTGCAACATTGTAGTCCTTGAAGTGTTCTTTAAGTTCCAAGTAGACATCGTTTGCGTTTGATAAGTCTAGTGATTCGCTCTCTTCTATAAGAGGTGTGACTACATATACCTGCTTTTTATTCTTAAGCTCTTTTAAAATGAAATTGAAAATTCTTTCTTTATAGTCATATGACACAGCATAAGTCTCAACCTTTTTTCTTCCTGGCGGCATAGTCTTGATAGTAGATATATCAAGGTCGCCGTAGAATATTAGTGACATAGTCCTTGGTATAGGTGTCGCGCTCATAACTAAAGTATCTGCAAAGGCAGATTTATTCGTTAGATTAGCCCTTTGCTTTACACCAAATCTGTGCTGCTCATCCGTTATTACAAGTCCGAGATTCTTAAAATTCACCTTATCTTGAATGATGGAGTGAGTTCCGACAATCATGTCTATATCTCCACTCTCCAGACAATCGTAGATATCTTTCTTTTCTTTTGCACTGATAGATGACGATAAGAGTGCTAGCTTTATGTCCTTGTCCTTAAAAATACTTTTAAGGCTCTCATAATGCTGCTTAGCTAGTATTTCAGTAGGCGCCATCATAGCTGCTTGATAGCCATTGAGATATGCCTTATACATGGCATATACAGCGACTATAGTCTTACCGCTACCAACGTCACCTTGCACAAGTCTGTTCATCCTCTTATCAGCTTGCATATCAGCATTGATCTCATCTATAACAGTCTTTTGATCAAGCGTTAGCTCAAAGCCAAGGCTATTAATAAAGTCTTCTTCTTTATCAAAATGCTTGAATTTTATATAGTTTTCATCTTGAACTTCTTTTCTTAGGACTTTAAAGCCATATTCAACAGTAAATATCTCTCTAAAAGCTAAAGTCCTTCTTGCCTTCTCCAAAGTCTCGTTCGAAGTCGGAAAGTGCAGTTCTTTAAGAGCCTCATCTATGCCATACAAATCATAATCTCTAATTAAAATTTCAGGCACTATCTCTTTTACTAAGCCTTTTGTATTAAGTAGCTCAGTAACAATTGAAACTAGCTTTGAGTTATATAAGCCCTTTACAAGATTATATATAGGCCCAATGTAGCCAAGCCTGTCAGTATTTAAACTAGTATAAAATTCTGGATTAGAAAAGCTATATCCAAATTTATTTTTACTTAATTTGCCAAAAAAGTAGTATGTTTTACCAGCTTTGAAGATGTTTCTATAGTAGTTCATACCAAAGAAGAATACTTTTGCACTATTTTTAGCATCGCAAACGTCAAACATCATCATATTTCTCTGCTTCATTATAGGCGAAGTTAAAACTTTTACCTTAAATAAAGCAGCCTCACTTAAGCTTTCATCAGAGATAAACTTAAGATTTTTTCTGTCCTCATACCTTCTAGGCCTATTTAACAATGCATCTTCTGGGGTATATAGACCAAGCTTCTTTAGGTACTCCTCAGTTTTGCTTCCTACTCCTTTGACCTCTCTTAGCTTCATTATTCCAATGAAATTATATAATAATACAAAGCTTGCTTAGACTCAATTACTTCGAAGTCAATATCTTCATACTTTTCTTCAAGCTCTGCAATTAGTTCATCTGCTAAAACTTTTTCAGCATCTTCGCCTAAGTATAAAGTTACTAAAGATGTGTCTTCATCGATAAGCTCATCAATCATCGCCATAGTAGTTTCGTTTAAATCTTCTGAGCTTGCAAGTATCTTTGATGAGCTGATAGCAAGGTAGTTACCTTTCTTTATCTCTTTGCCATCGATAGTAGTATCTCTAACCGCAAAAGTAACTTCGCCAGTTTTAACGCTTGCTATAGCGTCCTTCATAGCCTCAAGTATCTCATCTGCACTCATCTCTTCATCAAAAGTAATCATAGCGCTGATAGCTTCAGGCATATTCCTTGTTTCAACAACATGTATCTTCTTGTCGCTAAGATCTATAGTTTGCTTAGCAGCCATAATGATGTTTTTGTTGTTAGGGAAGATGAAAATTTCATCAGCATTGATATTGTCGATGGCTTTCATGAAGTCTTCTGTAGATGGGTTCATAGTTTGACCGCCAGTAACTACTTCATCAACCTTTAAATCTTTAAATATTTTAGTAAATCCTTCACCTGAGCTTACAGCTATAAAGCCATACTTCTTGTGCTCTTTTGCTGTATTAGCTTCTTCTTTGCTGTTTTTATATTCTTCTTCACTAAATAATATCTCGTGGTGTTGAAGACGCATATTATCAATCTTGATATCTTTTAGGTAACCAAGCTTTAATGCTTCTTCAATTACTTGACCAGGGTTGTTTGAATGTATATGACACTTAATTATATCATCAAGAGCGACTACAACCATTGAGTCACCTATCTTTGATATAGTTTCCTTAAATTCATCAACCTTGCTAGTATCGCCAGTGATAATAAATTCTGTACAGTAACCATATTTAATGTTGTCTGTAGAAATTTCTTTTCTATTGGCAGTTTGCTTAGTCTTGTTTATATCTTTAACCTTGATTTCAAGATTTTCAGTTCTAGCTCCTTCTATCGCACCCTTTACGATGTAATAAAGTCCCTTACCACCTGCGTCAACAACGCCTGCTTCTTTTAGTACACTAAGAAGCTCTGGTGTTCTATTTAATGACTCTTCTAAAGCTACTAGAGCATCGTCTGCGAACTTAGAAAGTTCTGTATAGTTCCTGTAATTTTTCATAGCAAAATTAGCTAGGTCTTTTGAAACTGTAAGTATAGTTCCCTCAGTAGGTCTCATTACAGCCTTATATGCAACCTCGCTTGCCTTGACAAAGCCTTCCATCAAAACTTCGATGTCAATGTATTCTTTGTCTTCTATAGCTTCTTTAAAGCCTCTTAAAAGCTGAGATAAAATTACCCCAGAGTTTCCTCTTGCTCCAAGAAGTGCTCCTTTGCTTAAGCCATTTGCTATTGCTTTAATAGTTTTATTTTCTTCTTTAACTGCATTTGTAACTGCTGACTTCATTGTTAAAAGCATATTAGTACCTGTATCACCATCTGGAACAGGGAATACATTTAGTGCGTCTACTGTTTCTTTATTATCTCCAAGAGAATTAAGTGCACCAATCAATGCTCTCTTTAAAACAAGTTCGTCAATTCTATTAGTACTCACATTTACCTCCTACTTTTTGTCATTTATTCTTAGTCCTTGGACAAAAACATTGACATTCTTAACAGACATAGCTGTTTGCTTTTCAACATTATACTTAACCTTTTCAACAATGTTGTCGCATACAACTGAAATTTTTACTCCAAACTCTAAGACAACATATAGAGATATATCTAGATTTTTACCATCAGAAGTAACCTTAACTCCCTTAGATAAGTTCTCCATGTTAAGCAACTTATAAAAACCGTCCTTTGCATCAATTGCACTCATACCTACTATGCCGTAGCTTTCCATAGCAGAAAGACCTGCTATCTTAGCGATAACATTATCAGCAATGTTAATAGTTCCTAAATCGTTAGTATATTGACAAGGCATAAATCTCCCTCCATTCAATTAATAAACTTTTTTAATCTTTTAACTAATTTATTCATACTCATATGTACTTATATTATATCATCAAATAGACAATTTTTAAAGAATTAAATAGAAATTTTAGCTTTTTTTGCCATTTTATTTAAAATTTATCTGTTTTTTATAAAAAAGGCTTGATTTTTATATAGAACTTTGTTATAATTAGGTAGTTAAAGCTTGAGAGGAGGTAAAGACATGGGTAGAGTTTGCGATATATGTGGTAAAGGAATGATTGCCGGTAACAAAGTATCTCACTCTTTAAGACATACAAGAAGAACTTGGAAGCCAAACCTAAGAAGAGTTAGAGCAAACGTTAACGGAACAGTAAAAAGAATAAATGTTTGTACTAGATGCCTAAGATCAGGCAAGGTACAAAGAGCCGAATAAAGAATTGCAGACTTTCTGCAATTTTTTTCGTTACATAAAAGAGGCAGGACGATTTTGTCTTGCCTCTTTGCGTATATAAAGAAAAGGTCGAAGCATCTGCTTCGACCTTCTTATATATGTTATATCTTTATATATATGCTCTCTTTATAAGAACAATGTTGAAAACAAGAACGCTCTGTTCTTATGTGCTGTTACTACTGCATAGTCACCTTCTGCTTTGTTGCTCATAAGTAATGAGCTGCCTCTTGATACAGTCTTATGATCTAGTTCCCACTTTGCAGACTCTATCGAAACAGTGAAGTCTTCATCTGCTAGCACTAAAGAGAATGAAACGATATCATATCTGTTTATAACTCTTATCTTGTCACCTTCATTAAGAACTTTTACTATTTGATCTCCACCAAAGACAGTCATATTTAAGTCTTTACTATATGCTAAGACATTGTTTAAAACTGTCATAGTATGGTCCACTCTGTTGCCCATAGCGCAATATATGTCAACTTTCTTTATTTCGCACTTGTTCTTAACATACTCTAGTGCAAGTTCAAAGTCGGTTTTATCCTTTTCTCTCTCATATTCTAATTTAACTATGCCACTAGTCTCTAAGTAGAACTTAGCATCATCGTTAATACTATCTTGATCGCCTATATATAGATCAGCATCCATATCATACTTAACTAAGTGATTCAAGCCGCCATCAACAGCTATAACTAAAGCATAATCCTTTATATCTCCAGTTAAAAAACAGTCTATCGGTCCATTTAATACTATTGCTATCCTATCTTTTTTCATTATCTTCTCAACTCCTCTAAATTTTTTTCTATCTCTGAATTTTTAAATGCTGCTGATCCTGCAACAAATAGATCTACACCTAAGCTTTCTAAGTATTTTATATTGTCCTTGTTCACTCCACCATCAACTTCGAGCATAATATTTTTTCCGCTCTCGACAATCATCTTCTTAACTCTTTTAATTTTTTCATCTACAGCTTTGATATATGATTGACCACCAAAGCCTGGATTAACAGACATGATTAGTATTAGATCAAGGTCGTCCATAACGTACTTAAGAGTTTCTTCGCTTGTTGATGGGTTTAGTGAAACGCCAGCTTTCATGCCAAGCCTTCTAATCTCATTAAGCGTTCTTTGCAAGTGTATTGTTGATTCTTGGTGCACTGTAAGTATATCTGCTCCAGCATTTTTAAAATCTTCCAAATATCTTTCAGGCTTCTCAATCATTAGGTGGCAGTCAAGAATAAAGTCTGTGTTCTTTCTTACTGACTTAATAATTGGCAGGCCAAATGATAAATTCGGCACAAAATTTCCATCCATAACATCAAGGTGTAAGTACTTAATACCTTCGTTTTTTAATCTCTCTAAGTCGTCTTTTAAATTGTAAAAGTTCGCTGATAGTAGCGATGGCGCTATCTCTCTCAAATTAATACCTCCTCTTTGCTTTTATCTCTTCATACATCAAAAGGTAATTTTTGTACCTTATGGATGAAATATTTTCTTCTTCGATTTGTTTTTTTATCTCGCAATCAGGCTCGTTGATGTGTAAGCATGATGAAAACCTGCACTTGCTTTTATACTTATTAAACTCTCTGTAATAATTTTTAAGTTCATCTTCACTCTCTAAAAAGTCTATCTCAAGCGAGGTAAAACCAGGCGTGTCTATGATATTAGTCTTGTCATCAATAGAATATAGCTGCACTGACCTTGTTGTTTGCTTGCCTTTATTGAGCTTCATAGATATCTCTTGCGTCTTGATGAGCTTGTTCTTATTAAGGTAGTTCATAATCGATGACTTGCCAACACCTGACGGCCCAGATAAAACTGATGTCTCGTTCTTTATTTTATCTAAGACCTTGTGTATGGACTCGTCATCATATATGCTCGTCTCAAAGACATCATAGCCAATATTCTTATACATATTGTATATCATCTCATCAAGCTTGATGTCTTTTTTATTTATTATGATTATAGGCCTAATCTTATTGTACTCAGCCATGACTAAAAACTTGTCAAGCAATAGTAAGTTTATACTTGGTGTGCTTATAGTCATAACTATCAATAGATTGTCAACGTTGGCAACATTGGGCCTTATTAATACGTTCTTTCTATCTACTATGCTTTCTATAAGGCAAGAGCCGTCCCTTTCTACGAAGTTTGCAATGTCACCTACAAGAGGTTTTACTTTTTGCTTTTTAAAGCTTCCAAACTGCTTTGCTTCATAAACACGTCCTTCGCTTTCAATGTAGAAAACACCCGATATAGATTTAATTATCTTCCCCTTCATTAGTTAGCTTGCTTTGTTGTTATATAAGTGTCATTCTTATAGATATCGAAGGTATCTCCTTCTTTAGCGTTGTATTTAAACCTTACTTGTCCATCTTCTCTGCTAACAAGTTCATCATAAACAGTTTCTTTTACTCCACCAGAGTTTTTAACTATAGTAAAGTGTGTTTGTTCAAGTTCAGTGTCAGCTTGAAGGACAATGTCTATAACAACTGTGCTTTTGTCTTTGTGTTTCTTGTCTGCGTCAGAAGTTTTTTCATTTGTTTCACTGCCCTCATTGTTTTCTTCCTCGCTAGGTCTTTCGACCTTACCTTTTGAAACCACAAGGTCTATAACTTCATCCTTTTGAGCTGTTGAGCCTGAGGCAATTGATTGCTCAGTTACAATATCTTTTTCGTAGTCTTCACTGTCTTTGCTTGTAATCTTATATTTAAGTCCTAAATCTGTAATTTCTTTTATAACTTCATCCTTATTTCTTCCTACGAACTCTGGAACTTGCACTTCATTTTGATTACCTTTGCTTACAACTACTTTTACCAATGAGTTTTTCTCAACTTGTGAACCTTCACTTGGTTCTTGTTTGATAATAGTTCCTTCGTCGTGCTCGCTGTCTTCCTCATAGCTTGGTTCAGCAAGCTTTAAGCCATATTTGTTAAGTATACTTTCTGCATCAAGTATTGTTTCGCCAACTATGTTTGGAACTTCAACACTATCTTCCGACTCAGATATAGTAAGTGATACCTTAAAGTCTTTTTTAACTTTAAAGTTTGCATCTGGATCTTGTTTTGTAACTATATTTGCCTTGCCATCAGTCTTTTCTGTTGCTACTACTTCATAACTTAGTCCCAGGCTTTCAAGTTTAGATTTTGCAGTATCTAAATCATCGCCGACAAGGTTTGGCACTAAAATATCATCTGATCCTCCGCCACTTAAAGCTCCCTTTAAGTAGTTATATCCAAAGAACAGACCCGCAACTAATATTAGTGCTGTTATTATACCTAAGAAAACACCTACTAAGCCATTTTCTTTTTTTCTTCTACGATGACTTCTGTTTGATTGTCTCATTTCAGAAATATTTTCCTCCCTATTCCTATTTTTCTTATCAATTTTTTCTTCTCTAATTATATCCTCTTGCTTCAAAACAACCGTTTCATCATTCCAGTTATCATTTTGTTTATCATAATTAAAATCATCATCATCATCTAAGTGCAAGAAGTCAGATAATATCTCATTAACATTTTGATATCTTTCACTTTGCTTCTTCCTTGTACACTTTAATATTATCTTTTCAAGATTTTTATTCATCCCAGGAAGGTACTCAGACGGTGGAACAATGTCGTCTTGTATTTGCTTCATCGCTACTGATATAGGGTTGTCCCCATCATATGGCTTCTTGCCTGTTAACATTTCATATAGAACTATACCAAAGGAGTATATATCTGTTTTGTTATCAGTATATCCGCCCCTTGCTTGCTCAGGTGATATATAATGCACCGAACCAAGTACGTCTGACGTAGTTGTTACTGTTGTTGATGTTGATGCCCTCGCTATACCAAAGTCAGTTACCTTTACACTTCCTTGCTTAGTAATCATTATGTTGTGTGGCTTGATGTCTCTATGGATAACGTTATGATCATGTGCATCCTTCAAGGCGCCAAGTATTTGTATTGAATATTTTATAGCGTCGTCTTCTGATAACTTACCTTTGCTGTCGATTATATCCTTTAGAGTCGTTCCATCGATGTATTCCATAACAAGTACATGGACAGTCGTATACTGCTGATATAATTTCGGTGTTCCGACAAAATGAACGTCTTTGTTTCTCCTTGCGAATTCTTCCATATTAGATGCTTCTGTAAGAAAGTTCATCTCGTCTCTCGTCACAGTCCACAATTCGTCTAAAACGAGATCAAAATCAGCCATATTTTTCAAACTGACAGGCGGCATTAATTTGATCGCTTTGCGAAGAAGCTCGATATCCCTTGCCATCTTTTCATAAATTCCCCTGCGCTGGACTTTTACGACAACTTCTTCTCCGCTTTTTAACGTGGCGCGATGCACCTGCGCGATCGACGCCGCCCCCTGACAAGATTCATCTATATGGGAGAAAACTCTTCTCCACGACCGCCCGTAAGATTCTTCTATGACCGATAAAACTTCCTCAAACGGCATCGGTTTTACATCTGAACAAAGCTGCATCAGCTCATCGCAATAACGCTTCGGTAAAATATCAGAATGCATCGCCATGATCTGACCGAGTTTAATAAATGTCGGTCCGAGATCTTCTATGATTTCCCGAAGCTTTAAAGGCGTCACTCCCTTTGTAA
>QWBY01001421.1_pt1 | contig 14640 bp, 10 predicted proteins | sample 1972471 | NCBI WGS metagenome assembly QWBY01 (sample SAMN09866722, study PRJNA288562) | Human gut metagenome isolate term6_stool, whole genome shotgun sequencing... | reverse complement strand
TGCTATAGCACCTGAAGCTGCACCTATAGCTGCTTTAGAGATTGCCTTTTTGAAGACAGATCTAAGAGCGGTAGAAGTATATGGAGCTACTTGCCATAACCATGCAGATGAAGAAGAACCTACAGCTTGTGGTACAGTATATATCCATTTACTTGGCTCTGTCCACTTAAACTCTTGATTCTCACTCATAGCTTGTTCAAATCTAGAATCTACTTTATATCTTTCAATATCAGCTTCATCTGTTTCAATATCTGCATAGAGTTCATTAGCTTTATTCTGATAAGACTTTAAGTCTGCTTCTTGCTTTTCTCTGATATCTGAGATATTACTCATATCAGGAGATACACCTAAAGACACTAATGCTTCTCTAGTGTTATACAAGTTATTATCTATATTACTCAATTCATTCTGAATCTGTGATATCTCAGCATCATCCTGTGAAACTGCTAAATGGTTTAGCAAGTTATTTCTTTGACTCACTAAACCATTATAAGTTTCAAACAAATTAATGTTTGATTTAATTCTATCCATCTGTGGTAATACTTCACGTCTAAGTATACCCTGAGTATTAGCTAACTGTGCTTCATTCATAGCACGTAAAGAAGCTGCCACAGAGTTAGTTATTAAATCATATGTACTAAGATTGTTACGAGATTCGTCTAACGTGTCATCAGTATCTAGAGCTGGTTTATAAGAATCCTGCTGATAACTAGCAAGATCTCTAAGTATTTCATGAGGACTAATAGTACCACCCACTTCAGGGTTTACAGTACCGTTAGAAGCCCCTAAATAATCTTCATAATTCTTCTTACGAAGCTCTATTGCCAATGGAACACCACTGTTGTTTTTAGTTTTCTCCATAGATCAAATCTTCATTACTTTGTCTATAATTTATATTACCTTTAGAACCTAATTTGCTATATTGGAACTCTTCAAGATTTGCTCTTTCTCTTGTTTGTTCATTATTGAGTACACCTTTCATAACAGGTATTTCAATGTATACTCCATTATATTGAGTTTCGTGACCAGGTGCAAATGTACCATCATCTGCAATTCTCACACTCTTAATATCAGCGATTCTACCATTATAGTTAGGTATCTTACCATTTAGACTATTTACAAACTTTTGGAAGTCTTCATTCTTTATAATCTCTTCAGAAGTATCATCTCCAAAGAAACCAGTATCGAAGTAGTCTTTATAGATATCCTTGTTGTTTAAGAAATAATCTACTGGTATGTATGCTTTATATTCCTGAGTATATGATTCATTACCAGGAAGACCATTCTCAAGTAATACTTTACTAGTAGGAGTAATACCCATATTAGGTATGTTATTGTTAATAAGGTCCTGTTCAAACTTAGTTCTAGCTGAACTCCAGTTAGCATTATTAACAGGTACACCCATCTTAGCATTGACATACTGTTCCTGTGTCATCATACCAAATATGTTATTACCAGAGTAAATAGGACTACCATTAATGCCTTTTACTACTGAATTTTTATCAAGCTCTGCATCATTGATAAAATTAGCTTGAGAACCTATATCTGTTGATAGTTCTTCCCATATTGTTTTAGCAGTTTTATTACGGTTTAACGGTAACTGTTTACCACTTTCAGTTACTCTATCTACATAGGGCTTTTGCCATTTACTGCCAGGTGTAAATGTTTTTTGAGCTCTTTCAAATTGAGAATTATATTTTATGGTCACACCATCTTCAGTTTTGACTGTGCCTGGTTTACTTAGCAGTGTAGAAGCAAGTTTAGTAGAGAATTGAACTGGCATAGTCTCTTCTCCAGATGCTTTCTTTGTAGCAGCAGCTCTAGCTGTAATTAAAGAGAAAGGATTAACCTCTCTAGTAGGTCTAATAGTTCTATCAATATTAGATTCTACAATAGAATTTCTTAGCCATTGAATTGCTTCAGCATCACTTGCTCCAGTATTCCTTTTATAAACTTCCATATGCTTTTGAGCCTCTGGAGTGTTTACTATATCGTTCAAGTGAGCATCTGCTACATTCTCGAGATCGCTAAGTGTGTTGCCAAAATAGTCATAACCACCTTTAGTATATAAATAACCCTTCTGTAATTTAGCATAATAAGGATCTGCTAATTCTCTAATATCTTTATATGCTAAAGGAGCAATATCGTTGAAAATACCTGATTTTGTACTATCATAGTTTGCAAAGTCTACATTATGCCACATCTCATTAAATTTACCAGCAGCAGCTAACTGTTGATTAAACTTCATTCTCTGCTCCATTCCTTCTTTACTCTGGAGTAATGTAGATAATTTAAGTCTATCTACATTATTGATAATAGAATTAATCTGAGCTCTACCTTCTGGAGTCTTAAGTAAATCAATATTCTGAGATAGTTTATCAATAATTGGTTTAGCTTTACCGAGTGTTTCATCATACCAAGTTTGCATATCCTTTAAAGAAGGAGATCTAAAATCAGACCATTTATCTAATGCTCCAGATAAGTCTGAAATAGCTTTATCTACTCTAGCATTTGCATCCTTACCGAGTGTATACAGTTGTTGGAAAGGTAGTGGAGCATAGGTATCTATAAATTGAGCTTGTGCTGGATTATCATATCTATTAACCATTCTTTTTACCCTTTCTATTATTGTAATACATATTATCCATATCTGCTATCAGTTCACCAGGATTACCGTATGCTAAGAAATTTCTCAAATAAGGGTATATCATAGCATCTCTAGCAGCTTCATTACGCATCTTTTCTTTAGTCTGAGACCATTGACCTAACTGACCAGCAGCAGTGGCACCAAAGTTTCTTGCAGCAGCTCTATTACGAGCGTTTAAGTCATTAGTAAGTACAGTATTCTGTACATATTGTTGACCTAAATTGTTCATCATATTTGCGTATTCACCTAAATATTGATTATTAGCATTATCTCTATTAGCATATACTGAAGTATTCTGAGCATATTCTCCAGTAGCTAATTGATTACCATATGCTAAATTCATACCCGTGTTAGGATTGAGTCTAGCCATGTTATTACGAGCAATTGCTCTAGATCTTCTATTAGCTGCAAGAGTGGGTTCTATATTAAGTTTACGGCTAGCCATTGCTCTATTAATAGCCCCAGTATAGGGATTAATAACCTGATCTTCTACTTCAGGTCTACGTCTACTCTGAATCCAATTGTACAGTATAGGAGATAAACCAGATAAACTACCAAAGCCAAATGAAGATTTGCTAGATGTTTTAATTTCATCTGGTGTTAACGTAGGATTAAAATCGTCAACAGAAACCAATGGAGCATAGATAGGATCAGATGCTAAAGCTGGGTTAAAGTCTGCTATATCTAATAAAGGAGCTTGACTAGGAGCAGCTACTGATTTACTTTGTTTACTTGGGGTAGTTACACCTTTAGCAGTTTTTTTCTTTGTTATAGGAGCTGTACCAGGTAACGATGCTTTAGGAATATCACGTACAGGTTCATTCGTACCTACAGGGATGGTTTCCCCAGTAATAGCATCGACTTCGTTACTTTCTGGTAATACGTCATAGAAAGCTGGAGCACTACCATAAGTTTGAATTAATCTCTTATTTGGATTTAATTTTATTTCTTTGTTTGGTACTGCAGCAGCTTTAAGGGCTTCAGAGTATTCTGGTTTCCACTGCGCTATATAATTATTAGGATCATAGATATTCTTGGTAGGAATACTCGTCTTGTATGCTTTGCTTTTATTTGTATCTGTTATAGATGGTGTAGATAATTTGGGAAGATTTAATCCAGCCATTGTCTCTTTAGCAGTTGCATTTATAACACTATCTGTTTCATTAACATTAACACTACCTGCGTATTTACCGTTTACATCAAAACATTCTCCACTAGATGGACCAAATTTAAAATAACCTATTTTTCCAGGTATTCTAGTTACAATTTGTCTAGATTTACCATCTGCATATGCCGGTATTCCTTTTACTTTAGGTTTAATTCCTTTCTTAGCTTTAACTGCTTCTTGCTCTGTAAGTAACTGTTCATACATTGCATTTGCATTTCTTTTATTTAACATATCTGTATTCTTAGCAAATATGTCATTACCTTTACTCTTCTTTGTCATTTTAGTAAGTTTTTCACCTTCTTGTGCAAATGTTCTATTTGTACCAGGTCTTTTAATTCTATCAGATAAGACAGATTCAAGATTAGAAGCATCTATTAAATGATTATCTGTACCTGGTTTACTATTAGGTACTTGTACAATATTACCAAAGTCATCTCTTATTACTTCATTATTATCCACATAAGCTAAATCTGGCAATATACCACCGTTTTCAAAAGTATAAGCTAAAGAATTATCATCCCAATATTTTTGTTCAAGTGTAGCTGCATTACCTTTCCCCATTGCTATTTCTTTAGCATTTGCTTTAATACGTTTTTGCTTATTAATTGCATTCTTTCTAAAGATACCTGATACAAGGTTTCCAACACCACCTACAACTCCACCTACCGCTGTACCAATACCAGGAAGAATAGCAGAACCTACAGAAGCACCTTTGGCAGTACCTCCTAGAGTACTGCCAGCAATATCTGCACCAGATCCTTCTTCTGTAAAGCCTTGTAAACCAGCTCCCAATATAGAAGCAATTTCTAAACCTTGATCTATACCAAAAGCGTAAGCTGGAACTTTCTTTTTATTTATTTTCTTTTTCATATTATATCAATGAATATCTGTATGCTGTACTAATATAAGGAACTTTAAACGTATTACCACCATTACAATCATACTTATAATGACAGATTAAATATTTCCCTTTCATTCTATCTCTATAGGATTTGTTTACTAACTCTTCAGCTTCATTTAATTCTCTACTACTGCGAGGAATACAGAACTTGTAAGTATCTTCTCTATAATCTATATCATCTTGAGTAAGAGTAAAACTAGTTTGTCTTTTAGTTTCAAAGTAGATGTTATCAAAGTTAGTATCGTAAGTAAAGTCACCACCATATTCAACATTATCAAATGTTTTAGTTTGAGGGTACTTATCATTTACTATAAATCTAACATAAGATATTTTATCTTTGCCAGTAAACATATCTAATTCGTTACCTGAATTATACTTATATACAGCTAAATTCTTATATATCATTAATTTATCTGTAAATTCAGCATACCAATCAGGTCTATAAGTATAGAATGAAGTAAAAGCTCCAACTTGTTCATTAAACACTAAAGTCTTATCTTCTAGAGTAAGAAGAACTTCATTGTATTTCTTATCATATACAGATATAGGATCATTTGTAATTATGTCCTTATTATCGTGTAAATAAGATTGTACACCTTTTAATTTAGATACAGTACGTAATTGATTATCAAAACCACATATTTCATTTCTATCAGCATCATACCAATATACTGTACTATCTGATTGTGTTGCAGTTCTTAATTGATTCTCTTTAGAACCATTCTTAGTAGTAAAGTAATCAAACCTAGTTAATACACCTCCTGTACCTAACGTAAGTGCACCTGCATTATTATCTTGGATAAGAGAACGTTCATTTACAGCAAGTGTGCCAAAAGCGTCAGTTTGCCAGAACAACAAGTTATTTTTAAACAGCTTTAAGTTATTTATAGAACCAAATCTAGTATCGACATCTAAGTAATTAGCAACTCTAAATTTAGTCCATGAATCAGTTACTTCCAAGTTAGTTTTAGGTTCTGAGTTCATTACCCTAGTATCTGTATGTAAATTATCTATACTATAGATTGATTTACTAACATAGTTTTTAGCTCTGGGTTGAGCAGAATAAGCATCATTATAAGCATATAATGGCGTATTCTGAACATATATAGAACCTACTTGTACTATATCATTCTCTACAAAGTGATTTGCATAGCCTGTACCAGATTCATAAGTTTTAGCTGTACCTACAGTATCCGTTCTCAATGAAAGATTAATAGAAGACTCTAATGGTATATAAGCACCATTATATGCTCTAATTCTTTCATTATCTGGTTGTTCATAGTTATCACTAGCGTTATGATATGCAAACATACAGTTAGCATAATCTAATACACCAATGTATGTATCACCACCAAATACGTTTACTTTAGTATTACTATTGTCTTTCGCATTGACATAAGATCCTGTACTTATATATACAGAGTTCTGTCTTGTAGCATAACTATTACCACCATAAGGTGTTACAGATTGTCTTAAATTAGCAATGAGAATTGCATTAGCACTTTCTGGTCCAGCAGCTAATTCTGGCACTTCTCCAACCATGGTGTTACGAGAAGTCATATCTGTACTCTGGAATATTGCACATACTCCATGAGGTCCAACCTTCCTAACATTATTATCATCATAATCATTAGTCTTAGATGTATCTCCATATACCCAGTTATAATACACCATGCTACCTACATTGGTAGCTTTAGTTTTCCACGCATCATCATCTAAGTCAAATGGATCTGTATTAGTAGCAATTGTAATGTCTTGAATTGATGCAGAATTATATCCCCCTGTAGTAATTTTATTGTAATACTTAGCTAGAGTAGCATCATACCATGATTCTGCACCCATATAGATTGCATTGTTTGCAGTAGACTGTTTTATAGAATCACCTATAACCGTAACCGAAGTATAAGCCCAACCGCTATTCTTAGCCCAACTAGTACCAGTATTTGAGGTTATATTCTTTAAATCATGTTTTGAAGCTTTTGCTCCAACCAATACTTTGACTTTATCACCATTGGGTACAACCTTATCATTCGCAGGAGTACCATTACCCATAGATTCATCAGGAGATATTGAAGATCTTAGTCTATATATACCTTTAATCTCTGTAGCTCTACCTGTTACTTCAGATGCATTTGTTCTATTAACACATATTTCTGGTGATATGAATAAGAAATATTCATTAGCATTCTGACTACTAAAGTCAAAAGCATGTGCATATTTATTATTTTGTGACACCATACCATGAGAAGTAGAATAAGTAAGATATGGAAAAGCAGTTAATTGATTTGTATTATCATAATTACAAACACAACTAACAGCTCCTTGCATCAATATTGTTCTATCTGAAATAGTTCTTTCACATCTTACAATTTCATAACCAGTAATCTTCTTACTTTGGATTAAATCGCTTGGTATATTAACTGTGAATTGCACACCTAATGGGTGTGTAACTACTTCTAGACTATTAGTAGTACTACCACCAATATCTACTCGCATACCTGAAGTAAAGATATTATAACCAGGTGCACTAGCTTTAGGCATTCTTATATCTGCAATCCAGTGTGCAGAAGATGCTACATTTTCTTCATTGTAGAATACAATAGCAAAACGATATATTTCATCTCTCATATAACACCTTACCATTGATTCTACTTCACTATTACTATAGTTTAATACTTTAGCAGTAGCATCAGCAAAAGATAAAGACCCTGCATCTGACCAGGAACCATCTTCCTCAATGTTATATAAATCTAGAGTAGATGTAGAACGTGCTTTAGAGTTTAATGAGAAAGAATCTTCAGCGTAACCTGTTCTAGACGTAGGGGCATCACTTTCAATTAGATTTGTTTTTATAAATCTATATGAAATATTTTTACCTATACCACCGTATACATACTTACCTGTAGCATCTGGAGCATATAAATACTGACTATTATCATCATAATTTGCAGGACAAATACAGTCGTGATTAGTTGGTATATCTTTAGTACTTGTTTCTGAAGTAGAAAATGTTATAGAATCCTGTCCAGATGTAGAAGTTAATAATATTTGACCATTCTTATTACATCTATATGCTCTAGCATCAAATTCATCATCACTAATATCCCAAGTCTGTTCAGTGATATTAGCAGCAAATAACATATTGTCTTTAGATTCTATTACTTTGGGAGTAAACAAATAAGTACTTAAACCATTGAATTCTTCTAGAGTAAGCTCATCGATAACTGAACCACCTTTATCTTCATAAACTAAAGTATTATTTGAAATACTTATTTCATCTATCACTGTAATAACGGGTTCTGCAGTATTACTAGAGTAATATATAGAAATTATTCTAGCTCTACTAAAAGAGTTAGTATCAACAGTAGTCTGTAGTTTAATGGACCTATTAGTAGTTTCTTCTTTAGAACTACCGTATATATCTTGGCTGTTAGTATTTTCTAAACTCCTAGATACCGTAATAATTGGAGATAAAACAGATATAGACGTTTCAGATGTTCTGGGATTAAATAGTTGATAGCAATATTGATACTTACCGGCTTTCAATCCACCTGTACCTAAACCTTTAAAGAATAAAGGTGGTAATTGACTCTTTGGTGATATATTTAAAGAGTCAACATTAAGGTTTGGGTGAGTTGTGGCTACATTTAATACTCTAATCTGATGTACACCATCACACCAATATATTTTAACTAAATCGTCAGATTCCCATTTACAAACACTACTAACTGCATAATGCCCATCTATAATAGGAATATCTAATGCTATGTTAGAAGCTATTGTAGTTACTATAGGTTCAGTTTCAGATGCACCAAAATCATATCTATAGATATTGAAGTTACTACCTTTCTTAGTAAACACAATTGCCCAATCCCTAATTGTATTTGTATGGACTATTGTTTCACCATTCAATGTCAATGTAGGATTGAGCTTACGTACGCCTTCAATATTCTGCATTACTCCAGTAGAACTATTATCATTGGCAATAATACGTATATTTTCTGCCCACTGATATTGTCCTGAGTCTATAACTGAATAGTCTAGATCACAGTTCATTCCTTTCTGGAAAGTATTTGTTTGTCTTTGTGCATTCATTATCTATTAGCATTATAAATGTGTTGTATTGAACCAGTATGACTATAGAAGGAGCTGTGATCATTATACTCTGGATAGATCTTATTCCATGTATGTTTGATAGACTCCATCTCATCTTCATTGGGAAGCATTGCTTCTGCATATGCTTGTTTACAGTAGTAATTCCAGGAGTTTCTCATATTTGCATACATGCGTTCGTTCCATTCTCCCCTTATATACTTCTGAAAAGCAATCTTCTGAGTAATATACCAGTATATTGCTTCCAAGTAAGAGATATTATCTGGTACCATAGGATAGCCATCCTCATCAGTAATAATAGCACTGTAAGACAGCTTTAAATAACCACAAGGAACATTCGTCATAATGTAACCAGGTTTAATACTGTATTGTAAATCCCAGTTAGGATTAACGCTAGTATTACCTCTAATATAGTCAATGTTAACAGTATGAGTATTTATAAGATTACGTAGAATAGTCTTCATATTCTCATTGGTATTTAGCATTTCTAATGCTTCTGTTTTATCTATATTACCGTATAAGTCTACTACTAAATCTACTAATACTTCATCTTTAACTAGCATTTCGGGTTTATCACAGCATTTCTTGCAGTCTTCACAGCCCCAAGCAGCAAATGAACCTGTGGCTTTTCTCATAGGAAACCAAGGTCCATCACAATTAAAAGAGTATGCTACTTGATGTAATTTATGAAGATTACAAGGTAATTGAGCTTGGTGACAATCAATCTTTATAATTGGTGCACCATTCACACCAGATACAACTCGCTCAAATTGCTGTACTGCACCAATTTTTTCCATAGCTTCTCCTACCCATTCTACCATATCTGATATTAGGATATCATCTTCTTGCAATCCCAGGTCTGCTATTACTTTAGCTATTGCAGTTTTAACTGATGTTAATTTTGTTATCATAACTCTAAATAATCTCTTTCTTTATTCTTAATAATCTGAGCTAATCTTCTTTTATTATCCCTTGTCATTATTAATTGATACATGGTTTTATTGTGATTAAGCATATTGTGTTTATTCCAATAATATCTGTATTTATAAAAGTTAGAATGCTCATTCAAATGATAAACTACTTTACCTACTTTCTTTGTTTCTGCATAATCTATCCTGAGACTCCTACCACTATATTCTTTTGGTTTATGTTTTACTATACTTAAGGTACCTAGTCTACATGGCAATTTTATCTCTTTACCATTCTCTATTAATTCATCTCTTAAGTATTTAAAGTAATCATTTATTATATCTCTAAATACTCTATATTCTACTTGATATAATGGGTTATCACCAACATAATCAATATAAGATTTGTAGAAGTCTTTGCCAGTATAAGATTTAGTTTCTTGCATTTAGTTCATTATTAACGTCGTTAGTACTATTATTCGTGGTGTCAGTAGGTACTGATAACATAAAATTTAACTCTTTGCTAAAGATTAAATTCTTTAATGTAGGTATTTTGTCAGCAGGCATTGGATAAGCTGAATCGTAATCATAACAGTCTCCAGCTTTTGTAGGATCTTCTAATATACCATCTATTTCTACATATTCTAAAAAACCAGGACCACTTAGGTATAAGTGATTATTCTTTAAGTAAGCAATATAATCATTACATGTATATTTTCTACTAGTCTGATATTTAGCTTTCGTTTCTGTCCCAACCTGTATTAAGTTACCATACATATCTTTCACAGCAACTAAACCAGAACCAAAGTGTAAATCTATAAACTTAGGTAGTTCATCATCAGAGATATAGTTGAAGCCATTAGGTACTCCACATCTACTTACTTTGGATATGTGTAAAGGTCCAATAGTTTGTACATACTCTGGATTTATATCTCTACCCTTATCTAGATCCTGTTTAATTAAATATGCTCTATATTGATGTATCCACTGCTCTATTTGTATACGTGATAAGTTCTCAGATTCACTGATATTATTATCACGTACAATGAGCAAAATATCATCAATTATTGTATTTAATGAATTAAATGTCATAGTCTTTAGTATTTGTACTCCATTCATCAGAAGTGATTAAACTATTGAATTCTGTTGATGTTGCATCGTATGTTGGAAACGGATAAACGATATCACTATTATCATCTTCTTCCAAAGTCATCATAGGCGGAAATAAAACATCATAATGCTCAATATGAAGTAATACTTCGGTTTCATCTATGTTCATCCTTGGATTATCTATTCCTAGTTGTTTTTTTGCTTCTTCTGGAATAGAATCAAATAATTCTTTTGGTATTATTATAAACTTCATATTACTTTGATTTTAGGGTTTGTAAATAGTTATATGCTTTGATACAGTCGTCTTTGGAAAGAATCTGATTGTTGTAGATGCCTAAGTTTTTGAAAGCCATATGAGCAAAGTAGTTTCCTAAAGACGCTATTATAAAAATATCACCAATATCAACCATATCGCCATACTTGACCGATATTTCATTCCAATTACAATCATATATCCTACCATCAGAACATACCGCATTAAGACCTTTAATTCCGCTTAAAATGTTTTTTATTGAATTAGAATTAATATAAATATTAAGTCCGGTTGTTGAGTTATAAATATATAATTTAGGTACTTTTACTAAACCACAATATTCATTTTTATCAATTATAAACTTCCATTCACCAACAATCGTAAAATCCTTACCCATTTTAAAATCTGAAGAAGCTATCTTATCATCCACCCCATCAGTAACCAGATAGCCTTCGTATTCTGGGATTTGCTCGATGGTGATGTCACAGGATTCTTGTACCTTATTTAAGGTAAATCCATACCAATCTCCATTTGCTTTAAATGGAAAAGACGGTAATGTATAAATTCCATCTTCTGATATTTTGTATATCTGTTGTCCTTCAGAAGTTACTTGTTTATAGGATAGAGTTTGACCATCTTTCAGTCCGTAAACTTTTATCTTATAAGAAGGAACTGTAAAAGAAGGTTGTTCAGGATAGGATTGATAATATAACTGTGTAGACGCAACTTTAACTGAAGTTATATTTACAGAATAACTCGTCCAAGTTAAATCCGCTCTATTAGTAGATTTAACCCATCTACCACCATTATAATTCTCAGCATACAACCCATACCCGCTCCCTTCTGCAAAATCAAAATTAGACAGTACAAGATCATTACCATTGCCCGTAATGTTGGCAATAGTAGCACGATCTTCGTCCTCGTTGGTTTTGCCGGTGACTGTCCATGCCTGGTCGGGGAAGAGCCAGGGATAGGTTTTGATGAAGTAGTCTTTGATCTTGGTCAGCTCTTCTTCGGTGGCATCGTGATCGAGAAATACAAGTTCCCAGATAGCGACATTAGAACAATTTCCGGCGTTGTTATTTAATTTTCCAACAAAAAGCGAGTTTGTCCCTTTAAAAGAACCTGTTGTTATAGGTACTCCTTTATAACTTTTAGATGTTTGATAGGTAAAATTATTTGGCAAATCCATCTCTATATTAACCTTTCCGAAAGATACAGGTCTATTAACAAACTTATTATGTGCATTATTACTGTTGTATTCTAAAACGAAAGCACCATCATTGAACCAATTCTTTACATTAGATACTAATCCAAAGACTCTTTCACCCATTGAAATCCACTGTCTCAACGCCACAACCGTATATCCCTTTTCCTTAGTCAAAATAGGAAAATTCTCACAAACACCATAATCGTCTACTCCGTCAAAGACAAGTGCGCCGGGGTAGAGAGGTAATTGCTCAACGGTAAACGAACCTACTTTGCCGCTAACATTAATATAAACAGCTAAAAAATCATCTTCTTTTATTGCAGGAATTTCAGTGATGCCGTTAGGGTTTAATGATACCGTTACTGTTGTTGCTGTTGATGTAGAAGGCGCATAAAATGATAAAGCCATATCACCTTCATCGTATCCTTCACTTGATATTTTTATGAAATAAGATTTATTAAATTGGTAAATATTCTTTGGTATATAAATAGCATTACCAATTCCTGTAGTTAAAATGGTTACTTTAATAGAATTGCCACCCTGCTCATCAATTCTTATTTTATCTACAGTAGCATTATTTCTAAAATCATTAAAATCCTGAACATATCCTCCAACCCCTGACATTCTCTTCCAAGAGAAGTTTTTCAACTGTAAATCTCGTCCATTTCCCGTCTTATCAACCCATACGGGATTGGCAGCCATCTGTTCATTAGTAAGACCTAATGCTGAATATCTTGCAGTTATACCAGGTATAGATGGGAAATCATCATCATCGCCTTCTGAAGTAGGGGTATAAAGACCGTATTTACGTTGAGCTTGTTCTTCCATTAATTTCCTGTATTGCTCATACCAAGACTTATAATCTAATACAGGACCTGCTACACTTATAAGCTTATCTGTATCTTCTACATGTGTTTCATAATGTTTCTTCATACTTATAAGTTATTTATTGTTATTGTTATTTGTTCTTTATTATCTATCGCCTTCTGAAGTAGGGGTATAAGCTTATTATAAGCTACAGTAGAATTAGATATCCAATCTTCTTTCATCCCATCCCAAGTACCTACCAGTATACATCCACTTGAATCTTTGGCGCTAGAATTGCCCGTATGGATACGTATACCTAAGAAGTGAGGTACATTAAGTATCTCAGGCATAATACGCTTAAAACGGTTAGAATAGCTTAATTTCACCTCATACGTACCAGCAGGTACAGCAGTATCCCCATACACCTTTTCCTTGCATTTACATGCAATTCCTTTAGGTGTATTAGGACATACTTCAGGTAATGGTCTTACTGGATCTTCAAGTGTATCCGATATATATGCACCATCTACATATAACTCCCCAATAGTATATTCATTAGTACGAAATATTCTATTTAATCTGAGTTCCATTAGATTATACTTTTAGTTACACTTGTTTTAAGTTTAGATCTAAACTCTAAGAAATTCTCATATCTAGTTTTACAGATTTCATCTTTATTGAGACCCAATTTATATGCAAAGTAATCATTAACCATTTTCAATTGCTGATTCACATCCCAATTATTAAGTAATACGTCACGAATAATTGAATCATCATTGATATTAGATTCATTAATAATTACTTGTTCACATTCATAATATGTTTCATCGTCCTTCTTTACTTCTTCAATATTATAATTAAAAGCGTAAGAATTATTATCTAACTTTTGAATCATTTCAGGACGTTCACTATAGCAAGATTTCATATGCATTATATCTTTTATGAAATATTATAATTATATAAGTATTTATAATATCCCTTATTAATAAACTTAATAATAATTTACTTTTAGATGTAACACTAATTAGTTTGTTAGTAATTACATATAATTTAAAATATTTATTATAGATTTTATAATCTATAAACTTTAATCTCCTATTTAAGACATTTGATATAATATCTTTCTTAGGTACAAATATTTCAGGCGTTGTTAGATTATATTTCTTACAAACCCTTAATACTAACTTTTTACAAAAATTGATAGAATTACAAAACTTCAACCAACCGAAGTAAGAACATACTTTACGTCTAGCATAGGATTTACTATACGTCTTATTGTATAACCTAGATAAACATTTACACATCCTGTGTTTGATGCTTTTCCTAAGTAATGTATGAGTATGATAGAATTTATATCCTACAAAGTCTAATCCTCTTGAATCTAAAGGAAATACTTGATAGTTGCTCTTTACTGTTAGTTTTAAATTGATATTTAAATATTCTATTATATCTTTGATTAAAGTGTGTAAACTCTCTTTATCTTTACTAAAGATTACTATATCATCAGCATATCTGAAATAGTA
>QWBY01001418.1_pt1 | contig 14677 bp, 8 predicted proteins | sample 1972471 | NCBI WGS metagenome assembly QWBY01 (sample SAMN09866722, study PRJNA288562) | Human gut metagenome isolate term6_stool, whole genome shotgun sequencing... | reverse complement strand
CCATTTCGCATATTCCTTTCCTGATGCTGACTGCCAAAACCTCACAAGAAGCCCGACTGGAAAGCTATCGTATGGGAGTGGACGAATATCTGCTGAAACCTTTTGATGAAACATTATTATTGACCCGTATTCAGAATATTCTGGAGAACCGGAAACGATATCAACGTAAATTTACGCTTGATATGGACGTGGACGTACTTAATATGGAAGAAGAATCCGGTGATAAGAAGTTCCTCAATCAAGTAATGGAAGTTATCAAAGAGAACTACAAGAACTCCTATTTTGAAGTCAGCGATTTTTGTGAAGCCGTCGGAGTAAGCAAAAGCCTGCTGAACAAAAAACTGCAAAACTTAATCGGTCAGTCCGCCGGACAGTTCATCCGGAATTACAGACTGAACATCGCACGGGAATTGATTCTGAAGAATCGGGAAACGAAGAATATGAATATAGCGGAAGTTGCCTACGAAGTAGGATTCAATGATCCCAAATATTTTACAAGATGCTTCACGAAACATTTCAATGTGACACCAAGCGCACTGCTGAATAACGAAGAATAACTGATATAAGGGTTGCTATTATGAAACAATGATAGCAGCCCTTCGTCTTAAAATGAGCTCATTTTAAGAGACATCCGTCCAAGATTATACTCAAAGTGTAAAAAAGACACTTATATAACCGTTTATCCACCTCGAAAATTCATTTGTCCACCTTTAATATACTCATCGGTTGTATTTTTGCGACACTACAACGAGTAGAATTATTGTTGAACCATTAATATCAATATCTATGAAGACAAGGAAATGGCCGTTACTACTTATGGCAATTCTTACCGTTCTCAGCATGAGTTCTTGTCAGGATTGGGGAGAAGCCGATCCACCGGCAGGAAATCAAAAACTTCCGGCAAAGCCGGATACCTCCGCTAAATTAATAGCTGAATTTACATTTGACGAAGATTTCAACTCTACTGCCACCGAAGGCGAAACACCTGTATCGGGAGAAGGTTTTGCATACAGTGCAGATCAGGAGATACCGGAAATCGTACAGGATGACGAAAGAGAAAGTGGAGTTATGCACGCCAACGGCGGATACCTCCGCATTCCCAACCCTCTTATCGGTGCAGATATCCAGACAGGAGTCTCATTCAGTTTTTTCGTAAAACCGACTAAAACAGACCATACAGGTGCACTGATCTCTTTCAGTGATGGAACGAACAAACTGTATTTCACTGCAAATGCTTTTCTGAGCTATACCGGCACAGGAGGCTATCTGGACGTAAATGATCCGGAAGTCAGTGTAACGAACGCAATGCCTTACGGGACATGGCATTATGTTGCCTTGACTTTCACAGAGAAAGGATACGCCATTTATATCGATGGCACCAAGAGATACGACACCAACAACCATGCCAGCATCAGCTCCGGAAAGACAAGGGCTGTGAGCGTAGGTGACTTCGATTATTCCAATATGATCGATTTATTGTCATCTGCCACCTATATATATTTAGGCTATGGCTCGGATACGGAAACAGCCGAAGCCTATTATGATGATCTGAAGATCTGGACAAATACTTTCTCGGACAGCGATGCTCAGGGACCGAATATCGGTGGCGGAATACACGTGCCCGATCCTGTTTATAAAGCTACTTTCGAAACGACTACCGGACTACAGATTGTCGGCGGCGGCAGCTTTGTTACGGATGATAATAGCGCCTTCGGAACTGTATTCAAGAATATCCCCGGAGGAATGCGTCAGAATTACTTGTTGCTTCCGGAAGATGTAATGTCACATTCTGCCGAAACGAAGGAAATGTCTATCGGTATGTGGGTGAATGCGAAGGATGCCGGAATCTCATCCACTTATATGTGGTCACCATTATTCAGTGCTCACGGACAGGCACCGGGCATAGCAGGTACTGCCAATACAGACAACTGGCCTATGTTTGCATTGTATGTAAGAGGAACATTACAACTGAATAATGCCGGATGGTGCAACTTTGATGATGCACAGAATGTAAATGGTACCAATGCTCTATATCATGACGCCACTGACTGGTTAGCCGATCATGGGTGGCATTACTATACAGTAACTCTCACCGCTACTTCCGCCAAAGTATATATGGATGGCGAACTGAAGAACGAATGGCAGGTGGCAGGTACCGGAGATAACAATACAATTGAAGGTGCATTCATTTATGGTGCCAACTACAAATACATCACTTTAGGCGGAAATCAGGCGTTCGACTGGGGCGATCCCGATCCGGGATTCATGTTTGACGACTTCGCAGTCTATAACAAAGAATTGTCTCCGGAACAGATCAAACAAATTATGGAAGACAAGACATTGGCTCTACCAACTCCTGTCTACATCAATACCTTTGAAGAAGGAGCCGGAGATGCAAAAATCGTAGGTTCGGGCAAAATAGTTTCAGTGGAAGACAAAGGGTTCGGACAAATATTCCAGAATGTAGCCGGTTCTAAAGGCACTAATTATCTGATGTTGCCTCAGGATGCTCTTTCCCACTCCGTAGAATCTCAGGAAGTGAGTATCAGTGTATGGGTGAATGCCAAGAATGCAGGAGCATCGGACGATTATCGCTATTCTCCCCTATTCACGGCATACGGAAATGAGCCGTCGGCAGGATCAGAGAATATATGGCCATTGTTTGTCCTGCAATCCCGAGGTCTCGCCCAGATAAACTGTAACGGATGGACAGACTTCACCGCCGCACAGAACGAGAAAGGTGTCAACACCGTTTATTGCTCGGAATATGCAGCAGATGGAATCGTTTGTGAGGAAGACTGGCTGAAGGATCATGAATGGCATCTTTACACAGCCGTTCTCACGTCTACCACCTGTAAAATCTACATTGACGGAGAAGTCGCCAACTCATGGACAGTCTCGGGCAGCGGTGACGGCAATACCATCTCCGGAATATTCACCAACGGTGCAGATTTGAAATACATCTCATTGGGCGGAAACCAGGCATGGACATGGGCTGACCCTGATCCCGGATTTATGTTCGACGACATCGCTATCTACAACAAAGCACTGACAATCGATGAGATACAGGCTATTATGAAAAAGAAAAAGAATTAAACCTTAAAGTTTAGTATACATGAAGAATTTTATACTGATACTCTGCCTCGCCACATTCAGCCAATGGGTGTATGCGCAGAACAAGCAGATCACCGGACGGGTAGTTGATACCAAAGGCGAAGCCGCCATTGGTGCAAGCATACTTGAAAAAGGAACTACAAACGGAACCATTACCGACTTTGACGGTAACTTCAAACTGACGGTCGGACCGAAAGCCGTGTTACAAATCAGTTATATCGGCTATAAGACACAGGAAATTCCTGTAGCCAACAAGACGAAACTGAATATCACCATGGAGGAAGACACGGAAGTGCTGGATGAAGTCGTAGTGGTCGGTTACGGTGCGCAGAAGAAAGAGAGTGTGGTAGGTGCCATCTCACAGGTTTCTTCCAAAGAACTGTTGAAATCTCCGGCAGCCAATATTTCACAAGCGATTGCCGGTAAGATTTCGGGTGTAATCACTTCTCAGACTTCCGGTGCGCCAGGGTCTGATGATATGAAAATTTATATCCGTGGCCGTGCTTCTTTCGCAGGAGACAACCAACCGTTGATTCTGGTAGACGGCGTAGAACGTGAGTTCTCACAGATTGCTCCGGATGATATCGAATCGATCTCTACGTTGAAAGATGCTTCCGCTACTGCCGTATATGGTGTACGTGGTGCAAACGGTGTGATGCTGATTACAACGAAGCGTGGTAAGGAACAGAAACCGACCGTCAGCCTGACCGCCAACTGGCAAATACAGTCCCCTACCCGCCAGGATACTTATCTGGATTCTTACAATTCGGTTGTATTGCTGGAAGAAGCGCTGGCTAACGACGGACTGCCTTCTCAATATTCGGCATCCGACATCGAAATGTATAAAAGAGCCTCAGCCGGACAACTTAGCGGAATCGATGCCCTCCTCTACCCGAATGTAGACTGGTATGACACCGTTTTGCGAAACAGTGCACCGGCACAACGCTACAATGTCAATATACAGGGCGGTACCAAACGTATGCGTTACTTTACTTCTGCCGAATATTATAACCAACAGGGATTGTTCAAGGAATTCAGTCAGGACGAATACGGAAACAAGTCAAACTCCAGCTTCAAGCGTTTCGCTTTCCGTGCCAATCTCGACTTCCTGATGACCAAAGACCTGACTCTTTCCGTCAACTTCGGGACACGTTTCGAAGAACGCAGAGGACCGAACTCGAATGAATCGAGAGACGGAACTTACAGTCAGGCATTTTATGAAATGAATCATACACCGGGATGGTTGTTTCCGGTATCCTATACCGTAGGTGAAGGTGAAGACCAGAAGACATTGTACAGTGGCAGTTCACAATACCAGAATAATATCGTGGCACGTTTTGCCAAAGCCGGTTTCTACCGCTCCACCAATACGATCAATGAAACAAATTTCATTGTGGATTATAAGATGAACTGGCTCACCAAAGGGCTGGCAGCAAAAGGAATGTTATCTTTCGACTACGACGCTTACTATAGGCGTGCTTTCAATGCCGACTTTGCCACTTATGAGCTGAATGACCGTACTAATTACAATTCAATAGACGCCTATACCCAGTTCAATACGGACACGGAACTTGCTTATCTGGGCAATGACCAGACTACCACTTATAAACTTTACATGGAATTCCAGCTGAACTGGGCACGAAAATTCGGCAAACATGACATTACCGCTATGGCACTGTACAACCAAAATGACTACCGTTATCAGGCAGACCTTGCCGAACGTTACCAAGGACTGGTAGGGCGTGCCACATACGGCTACGACGACCGTTACCTGGCAGAAGTCAACTTCGGCTATAACGGTTCGGAAAACTTCATGCGAGGCAGACGCTTCGGTTTCTTCCCTTCTTTCTCCGTAGGATGGAGAATCAGCAACGAAGCTTTCATGAAAGGAACGGAGGAGTGGCTGAACAATCTGAAGATCCGTGCATCCTATGGTGAAGTAGGTAACGATGTATACAAAGTGAATGGCGTAAAACAACGTTTCCTGTATCAGGCAGTGTGGACACAGATAGCCAACGACTATCACTTCGGAACAACCGGATATACCGGTATCTATGAAAGCCAGTACCCTAACTATGCAGTGACTTGGGAGCGTGCTCACAAATACAACCTGGGACTGGAATTTGGTTTATGGAACGGACTGCTGAACGGTAATATCGACGTATTCTACGAAAAGAGAAACGATATCCTGACTCCTTATCTCACCCGTCCGCAATGGGTTGGCGTCAATATGGCTGCCGGCAATCTAGGAGAAACCAACAACAAGGGTTTCGAAATCGAACTGAAACATGCGAACCATATCGGAAAGGACTTTACCTATAATGCAAGTCTGACTTTCTCACACGCCCGCAATGAAATCCGGAACATGGACGAACCCGCCACAAAGACAGCTTATCGCAAACAGGAAGGTCATCCGATCAACCAATACTTCGGTCTGGTGTGCGATGGTTTTGTAACCCAAGCCGACTTGAACAATCCCGATTTTCCGGTTTCTACTTTCGGCAATGTACAGGTAGGCGACCTGAAATACCGTGATATGAACGGAGACGGATTTATCGATAGCCGTGATGAAACATTTATCGGCTATAGCGATGTTCCCGAAAACACTTACGCCTTGTCTCTGGGATGCGAATACAAAGGCATCGGATTCAGCATCATGTTTCAGGGAGTAGATCATGTTTCCAGATATTATGATGCGGAAGCAATGTACGCTTTCGTGAATGGCGGTAAGGTAAAAGAACATCATCTGAATCGCTGGAATCCCAACCAGTCGGAAGCATACAACCTTGCCAATGCCAGCTATCCGCTGCTCCATTATGACAGCTACGGCGACCATAATCAGCGTAAGAACTCGTTCTTCCTGAAAAACGGTAACTTCCTCCGTCTGAAGAATATCGAACTAAGCTACTCGCTTCCGGCTAAATGGATCAGAAAAGTAGCCATGAACGAATGCCGCGTCTACGTGAATGCAAACAATCTCATCACATGGGATAAGCTGGATGGTCTTTGCGATCCGGAAAGTGAAGGTTCCAACCGTTACCCGATTATGAAGACTGTGAACTTTGGTGTAAACATTAAATTCTAACAGATATAAGACATGAAAAAGACAATCATATATACCGCCTTTTGGTTGGCAACCGCCGGAATCGCCCTGACTTCCTGTGAAGATATATTCGGTGGTTTTCTAGACAAACAGCCCAGCAACGAACTGACAGAAGAAGAGGTATTCAGCCAATGGACTACTACCCGTGAGTTCCATTTCGATACTTACAACTTCCTGCGCCACGGTGCCTGCCGCATCAACAACTCATGGATGGATGCAGCTACCGACTTAGCCGAAACCAGCTACGCCAGCGGCGGCACGCGTACAAGTTTCAACATCGGTAACTATTATGCCAGCGGTGCCGCCACTGAACTCACCGGCACATGGGAACACTATTACCGGGGTATCCGCAAATGCAATATGCTGTTAAAGAACATCGACGACGTGCCCAAAGCTACGGATGACTCGGAAGAAGCACACGCTACCTATGTGAAACAATACAAGGCGGAAGCTCATTTCCTCCGTGCTTATTTCTACTGGGAAATGTTTCTCCGCTACGGTCCCGTCCCCCTGGTTACAGATGTACTCGATCCGGACGGAGACTTGCTCAGCAACTATACCACCCGCCCTTCCTTGAAAGAATATGTAGTTGACTTCATTCTGAAAGAACTGAAAGATTGCGAAGAAGGATTGATGGATAAAGCTACTTCTGCCGAATCGGGCAACCCCGGACGTATCAGCCAGCCAATGGCACGTGCACTGTATTCACGTGTCATGCTCTACATGGCAAGCGACCGTTTCAGAAGTGAATCGGGTATCAGCTGGCAGCAAGCCGCCGATGCAGCGCAAAGCTTCATGACGGATTACGGAACACTCTACGGACTCTACACGACTGATACCGATCCGAAGACATGCTATACCAACGCCATCCTGAAGAACGCACATGACGAGAAAAATAATGAAACGATCTTCTGGCGTAATGATGTAGCTGTAGGATGGGGAGCGATCTATAACGATACGCCGGTAGGCGAAGGCGGCAACGGAGGTTTGTGCCCGTCACAGAATTTAGTGGATATGTACGATATGGCGAACGGACAGTCTCCTTTCAGCAGTTATGATGAAACCGGCGCCCCTGTTTATAATGGAACAGCCACTCCGGCCATCAACAATGCCAGCGGATACAAGAGCAATGATCCTTACAGCAATCGTGATCCGCGTCTGGCGGCAACCGTGCTCTACAACGGTGTGAACTGGGGTAATGGCATAATTAATGTACTTAAAGGACAACGGGATAACCCGCAAGGAAATGCAAATGCAACGCCGACCGGATACTATACCCGCAAGTATATTCCGGAAGTGATCCTGAACAATAACCATACCGGCAGCAACTACCGTAACTGGATTATCATCCGCTATGCGGAAATCCTGCTATCGTATGCGGAGGCACTCAACAACCTGACCGGCCCCCACACCGTAGAACTGGACGGTCAGCCTTATACCATGAGCAGAGATAAAGAGGAAATTAAAAAAGCATTCAATCAAGTCCGCTACAGGGCCGGACTGCCGGGGCTGACAGCCAATCAACTCAACAGTACGCCGGAAGTACAGAAACAGATAGAACGCGAACGTATGGTAGAGTTTTTATGGGAAAACAGACGTTTCTATGATGTCCGCCGCTGGGGTATTTATGAAGAGACAGAGCAGGAACCTATCCGTGGAATGAATCCCGACGGCGCAACCAAAGAGACCTACTACCAGCGTGTCATCCCTAGTTCTTCCTCATTCCTGACGAGGGTGGTTGACAAAAGGTCTGTCTGGGTGCCCATACCACGCAACGAAATGAGAAGACTGCCTTCTCTCGACCAGAATCCGGGTTATTAATCTAAATAACAAAAAAGAAAATGAAACGAGATTTTATAACGATACTCGCACTTATGACAGCGCTTTCGTCATGCAATGACGATGCGCTGTTTGAGAAAGAAATGTACAAGAATGTAGTGGCCCTGATCAGCAGTGACTACTATAACACGTTTGAAGAAGTGGTCACCTTGTCCCCTACCGGAGAAGAGGCGACAGGATATATCGCAGCCTGCACCGGAGGTACCCATGCCCCAAAACAAAACATGGTGATCGGGCTGGAAGAAGACCTGACTTCACTGGAATTCTACAACCGGTCTCTTTACGACGTCGATGAAGCCTGCTATGCCAAATTCCTGTCCAGTGACAAATACGAGATCGTAGATTACAAGATTCAGATCAATGCAGGCGAACGGACAGGCAGAACCATGATCAAGATACGTCCCGAAGGACTGTCGCCGGATTCTACCTACTTCGTAGGATTAAAAGCTACGGATATCTCCGGTGTCGAGATTAATGAAAGCAAAAACACCATTCTATATCAAATACTTATCAAGAACGATTATGCAACGCAGGGCGAAAACGTTTACTATTCAATGACCGGTCTGGCAGACGGGATGGCAACCGCAGGTAACAAGAAGATGTTTCCACTCACCCACAACAGCGTACGCGTGATAGCCGGAACGGAGTCTTTTGAAAGCAATGTGGATCACATCAACAAAACCGCCATCATACTGCAAGTGGAGGAAAACAATCATGTCACGATAAAGCCGTACAAGGATATTGAGGTAACTCAGATAGACGGTGACTCCAAATACCCCAATACATTCAAGGTAGAGGAATCTTTCGGTCATACTTATAATGTATTTCTGCTGTCGTACCGATACACAAAGGATGGGAAAAGCAAGGTGATGCAAGAGGAATTGCGGCTGGAAATAAATAATTAACGCAAAAACCTCGTAAGGTTAACCCCTTTCTCTTTAATATTAATAACTTTGTATGCAAATCTTTTTTCGTACCACTATAGTGGCACGAAAGAAGAACTATAGTTCCCCTTGTGTCCCACTCTAGTGGTCCGCACGGGGAACTGTAGTAGAACGAATTAATATTTAAGCCGGATTCCTTAGTTTATAGGAACGGAAACATTAATAACACAACAAAATAACTTAAGTTATGAGCGCACAGTATGACCTTTACGAGACTCCCGATATCAAGCAGACAGGAGAAAAACAACCCCTTCATCCCCGCATTGTTCCCAAAGGGACTATCGGTCAGGACGAATTTCTAGACCGCGTACACAAATTTACAGGAATCAGCCGTAGTTTGCTGGCAGGAGCAATGCAGTCTTTTCAAAATGAGTTAAAAGATTTACTGGCTAACGGCTGGATTGTAGAATTAGGCGAGATCGGCTATTTCTCCGTATCGCTGCAAGGACCACCCGTAATGCACAAGAAAGATGTGCGTGCACAATCAATCAAACTAAAAAACATCAACTATCTACCGACCAAACAATTCAAGCGGGAAGTAGGGTATGACATGAGATTGGAACGTACCGAATCTCTCACCCGGCCCAAAGGTAACGGACGTAGCGAAGCGGAATGTCTGGCATTAATAACCGCCCACCTTGAAAAATATCCTTGCATGACTCGCACTGATTATTGCTATATGACCGGTCACGACAAAAAGCGTGCACTAAAAGAGCTGAACGCTTTTATCAAAAAAGGGATACTGATGCGCTACGGAGCAGGAAAACAGGTGATTTATGCGAAGAAAATGATTTGAAGCATATAGCGTATATCCCTAATTGAACTCATTAGATGAATAAGCCTGTTTCCAACCTTCTTCGGGCAGAGGCAACAGGGATCTATATACAGAGACTTTAAAACATTTTCTTTCGGAGACAATACACCCAAAAGTCGATCATTTTTCCAACAATGATACCGAAGGAACTAAGTGCCAAAACGATGTAAACAGCGATAATCAACGGCTGTTCGTCTATCCATTTATTGACAAGTCCGGACATCCCGGCTCCTGAGTCACCGGAGTCACCGGAGTCACGTTGGATTCTTGAATCTACAAAGGTATGGATATGATATGAAAAGGACAATTTTCAATCGGAAAAAGATGAAAGGAGAACAACAAAAAAACATCTGACCATTTCTTTAGTTGAAGAAACTTATTAACGCACTTTGAGTTTTTTGCTTGGCAGTTCATTTGGAAACACATACATTTGCATCGTGATCACAAAACAAAAGAAACAGATTTACTAACTATTAAAAAACAAAAAAGATTATGGCACTTAGGTATGTCGTTAAAAAAAGAATGATTGGTTTCGGTAAAGAGAAAACCGAAAAGTATGTAGCACAGAATTTTATTACCAATACGGTTAATTTCAAGGATTTGTGTGATGAGATTTCAAAAGTGGGAATGGTTCCCAGCGGAGCGGTCAAGTTTGTACTCGATGCACTGATCGATACGCTGAATATAAACTTAAACAAAGGTATTTCCGTACAACTGGGTGATTTCGGTCAATTCCGTCCCGGCATCAGCAGCGAAAGTCAGGAGACGGAAGCGGCAGTGGATTCCGACACGATTCGTCGGGTGAAAATTGTATTTACTCCGGGATACAAGTTTAAGGATATGCTGAAAAAGGCAAGTATTCAAAAACTGGTAACCGGCAGCGAGATCGTTGACAACGGAAACACTCCTACTCCTCCCAACCCCGACGGCGGCGGTGACGGCGGCGATGAGGAAGCACCTGACCCGACAGTATAAAAACAGGAACAAAAAAAGCTCTGCATGAGCTGAAACGCAAAAATGACCGGAAGCACTGCTTTCCGGTCATTTTTTTAATAATCTCTTCTCTCTCTTAATTTTTTTATCCTTCGTACGGTTCAAAGTCCTCTTTTCCGACTCCGCAAAGTGGACAAGTCCAATCATCCGGAATGTCTTCAAATGCTGTTCCCGGTTCAATTCCGCTCTCGGGATCTCCTTGTGCGGGGTCGTAAATGTATTCACAGACTGTGCAAATGTACTTTTTCATAACGTTCGTTTTTTTATTGGTTTACTAAATAATATAACGCAAATAAAATGCAAATTGTTCGAACTTATTTCTTATCCCGAGTAAAAAAGTTATCTTTGCAACATATTTGTAGAACAAAACCAACAAGTTACATCATGCTAATAGCATTGCTACCTATCCTGCTAATTATATGTGCAATCCTCCTGCTCAGCTATCTATGGGAACGGAGAAAATGTCTTCGGATGCAAAAACGACTATTCCGGGAATCCAGAAAGCTGGAACATACCAACCACATCGCCAGCGCCATTCTGAAAAATGTCCATGCCTATATCTTATTAATAGATAACGACTTCAAAGTATTAAAAACAAACTACTATCAACTCACCGGAACTCAGAAAGGTCTGGAAGAAAAGAGAGTGGGCGACTTATTGCAATGCCGCAACGCATTATCAGCGGAAGGAGGCTGCGGTACTCATGCTTACTGTGGCTCCTGCCCCATACGTTGTGCCATCCGCCAGGCTTTCGAACAAAGAAGAGGATTCACTAATCTGGAAGCCACTTTGAATATGGTTACTTCCGAAAATCAAACGGTAGCCTGTGAAGCCGTTATTTCCGGCTCTTATTTCCTCCTCAATGAAGAAGAAAATATGGTGCTTACCGTACATGATATTACCCATTTGAAACAAGTAGAAAGGGAATTAAAAGTGGCAAAAGAGAAAGCGGAAAATGCAGATATAGCAAAATCAGCCTTCCTGGCCAACATGAGCCATGAGATTCGTACTCCGCTGAATGCTATCACCGGGTTTGCAGAAGTAATGGGCAGCGCAAACACAGAAGAAGAAAAAACACAATACCAAGAAATTATCAAAATGAATGCCGATCTTCTGATGCAATTAGTAAATGATATTCTTGATATGTCAAAAATAGAAGCGGGCACTTTAGAATTTGTGTATTCAACGGTAGATATTAATTTGTTGCTATCCGATTTACAAAGACTTTTCCAAATGAGGATTAATGATGCCGGAGGAAAAGTACAGATAATAGCAGAGCCTTCACTTTCTTCCTGCCTTATACAGACCGACCGCAATCGGGTGGCACAGGTCATTTCCAATTTCGTGGGCAACGCTATTAAATTTACCCGGGAAGGAAATATCCGTATCGGTTATGAAGCTAAAGATACTGAACTATATTTCTACGTGAAAGACACGGGTACGGGCATACCGGCAGAAAAACTGTCGAATGTATTCGGGCGTTTTGTGAAACTGAATAAAGACCAAAAAGGTGCAGGACTGGGACTTTCGATTTCACAAACGATTGTAGGCAAATTGAGCGGCCAGATCGGAGCGGATTCCATTGAAGGAGAAGGTTCTACCTTCTGGTTTACCCTCCCTTATCTTTCATGCGGCAAACCTCAGTAAGAAATTCTACTTCATAAAAAGTTTTAATTAAACATTTTATCACAATTATATGTTGTATTTTTGCAGTCCAAACTAAACGCATGTATCTGCATGAGTACAAATAAAGATGATTACAATCATTTAGGCCTTACGGACAGTGAGGTCCTACAAAGCAGGGAAAAGAATGGTATAAACCTGTTAACACCCCCCAAGCGTCCTTCTTTATGGAAACTTTATCTTGAGAAATTTGAGGACCCGGTCGTACGCGTACTGCTAGTTGCAGCCGTCTTTTCGTTGATTATTTCCATTATCGAAAATGAGTACGCCGAAACGATCGGTATCATAGCCGCTATCTTGCTGGCTACGGGTATCGGTTTCTTTTTTGAATATGATGCCAACAAAAAATTCGACTTACTGAATGCCGTTAATGAGGAAACACTAGTTAAAGTGATTCGTAACGGCCGCGTACAGGAAGTTCCGCGCAAAGATATAGTTGTAGGCGACATCGTGATTTTGGAAACCGGAGAAGAAATCCCGGCTGACGGAGAATTGGTGGAAGCTATCTCTTTGCAAGTAAACGAATCCAACCTGACCGGAGAACCTGTTATCAATAAGACGATTATAGAAGCAGATTTTGACGAAGAAGCGACTTACGCCTCTAATTTGGTGATGCGTGGCACTACGGTAGTCGACGGTCATGGCACAATGCGCGTTCTGCACGTAGGAGATGCAACGGAAATAGGAAAAGTGGCCCGCCAAAGTACGGAAGAAAACCTTGAACCGACTCCACTAAATATACAGTTGACCAAATTAGCCAATCTAATCGGAAAAATTGGTTTTACTGTTGCCGGCCTGGCTTTCCTTATCTTCTTCGTAAAAGATGTATTGCTATATTTTGATTTCGGTGCATTAAACGGCTGGCACGAATGGCTTCCGGTATTTGAACGGACACTTAAATACTTTATGATGGCTGTTACGCTGATTGTTGTTGCTGTTCCCGAAGGATTACCGATGAGTGTAACTCTTAGTCTGGCCCTAAATATGCGCCGTATGCTTTCTACCAACAACCTGGTTCGGAAAATGCACGCTTGCGAGACAATGGGTGCTATCACTGTCATCTGTACGGATAAAACCGGTACGCTGACGCAAAATCTGATGCAAGTACACGAACCAAACTTCTATGGAATCAAAAACGGCAGTAACCTGTCCGATGATGATATCAGTGCATTGATTGCAGAGGGAATCAGCGCTAATTCGACCGCCTTCCTTGAGGAAACAGAAACCGGGGAAAAGCCGAAAGGAGTAGGAAATCCGACGGAAGTGGCCTTACTATTATGGCTCAATAGTCAGGGAAGAAATTACCTGAAACTCCGTGAGAACGCCCGTGTTCTCGACCAGCTCACCTTCTCTACGGAGCGCAAGTTCATGGCTACGCTTGTAGAATCACCATTAATCGGAAAGAAAATACTCTATATAAAAGGTGCTCCCGAAATTGTTCTGGGCAAATGTAAAGAAGTTGTCTTGGACGGAAGACGGGTGGATGCCGTGGAATACCGTTCAACAGTAGAAGCACAACTACTGAATTACCAGAATATGGCGATGCGCACACTGGGCTTCGCCTTCAAAATCGTAGAGGAGAATGAACCGAATGATTGTGTGGAACTTGTTTCGGCAAACGACTTGAACTTCTTGGGAGTGGTTGCTATCTCTGACCCGATTCGTCCGGATGTTCCTGCCGCCGTAGCCAAATGTCAGTCGGCAGGTATCGGTATCAAGATTGTGACCGGCGACACTCCGGGGACTGCAACCGAGATTGCTCGTCAGATAGGTCTTTGGAAGCCGGAAACCGACACCGACCGGAATCGTATCACTGGTGTTGCTTTTGCTGAATTGAGTGACGAAGAAGCACTTGACAGGGTAATGGATTTGAAAATTATGTCGCGTGCCCGTCCTACAGACAAACAACGCCTTGTGCAGTTGCTCCAGCAAAAAGGAGCGGTAGTAGCCGTAACCGGAGACGGAACAAATGATGCGCCTGCTCTGAACCATGCACAAGTCGGCTTATCAATGGGTACAGGAACTTCTGTAGCCAAAGAGGCCAGTGATATTACATTGCTTGATGATTCGTTCAACAGTATCGGAACCGCCGTCATGTGGGGACGTTCGCTTTATAAGAATATCCAGCGTTTCATCGTTTTCCAGTTAACGATCAACTTCGTTGCATTACTTATCGTTCTATTGGGT
>QWBY01001415.1_pt1 | contig 14698 bp, 16 predicted proteins | sample 1972471 | NCBI WGS metagenome assembly QWBY01 (sample SAMN09866722, study PRJNA288562) | Human gut metagenome isolate term6_stool, whole genome shotgun sequencing... | reverse complement strand
TTTAAGCATAATCTTCAAATCTTTAAAATCAATAAGCTTAAGTCCATTCTCATCGGCGATTTTATACATAACATCAATGACGCCGCTTTGTACTTCGTTAAGACCAAGCATCTTTGAAAGAAGTACGGGGCCTACATCAGTAACAGAGGCTCTTAATGGAACACCTTTTTTATATATATCGAAAATTTCAACAGGGAAGCTGTCGACTTGGTAGTCATCAATGCCAAGCTTTTCAATTCTTTCGTTTATCTTATCGTTTCTCTCGCCATTCTCGCTAAGACTCATAATGTCACCCTTAACATCAGTAATGAAGGTATTGATGCCGTCATTATTAAGCATCTCACTAATTACTTTTAGTGTAACAGTCTTACCAGTACCAGTTGCTCCAGCAATAATTCCGTGCCTATTTAACATCTTAGAGTATAGGTAAACTTTTTCATTTTCTCCACCTAAAAAATATTTCATAAAATCACCTCTCACAATTATTATAGCACATTTTCAAGAATAAAAATAGTCTTGCAAAATAAGTATATATATGGTAATATAATGATGTAGACGATTATATTTTGAGGAGGATATTTTGGAAATTAATAAAGAAATAGTCGCAAAAGTTTGCGGCAAAGAAATTAAAAAAGAAGACGTAGTTAATTTTGCAAATATGCTTGGACCACAATTAACAATGCAATTTCAATCTAAAGACGGAGTAAAGAAACTTGTTGAAGAGATGGTTAATCAAGCTATGTTATATAATCAAGCTCTTGATGAAAAGCTTGATGAGAGTGACGAGTACAAACTAGAGATGGCTAAAGCAAAGGAAAACATCCTAACTAACATGGCATTTAAGAACGCTCTTAAATGTGACGAGCCTACTGACGAAGAGCTTAAAAACTATTATGAAGAGTTTAAAGACGAATTCTCAGAAGCAGAATCAAGATCAGCTAGCCACATCTTAGTTAAAGATGAAGCTAAGGCGAAGGAACTTAAAGCTAAGATTGATGCTGGAGAAGACTTTGCAAGCCTTGCTAAAGATCATTCATCCTGTCCATCAAAGGCTAATGGTGGCGACTTAGGTACCTTCCAAAGAGGACAGATGGTAAAAGAATTCGATGACAAAGTATTCTCTATGGGTCTTGGCGAAGTATCTGAACCAGTAAAAACTCAATTTGGCTATCATATAATTAAGTTAAACAAGATTAATGAAGCAAAAATTAGACAATTTGAAGAAGTTAAGGATGAGGTACGCGCTCATGTTATGCAAATTAAGCAAATGAACGCATTCAAGAAGGTAATTGACGGCTTAAAAGACAAATATAAACCAGAAATATTGGTTTAATGAAAGGATATGAGAGCTGATGAGGCTTGAATTATTTGATTTTATAGATGACACTATAGATTTACTAGAACAGAATAACGATAAATTAGAGGAAATTTTAGAGATATTAGAGAACTTCTTTACTAACACCTTCTGTGCTAAAGATCACTTTTTAGCTGCAAGAGGCAGGGTAAAGGAAGCGATGTCTCTTAGAGAAAAGATACTTAGAAACAACCTATACATTGCCTACAAGACACCCGAGAACCTGATGGAAAACATCTCAGACATCATTGGCGTTAGGATTGAGTGTAGGTTCATAGATGATGAAAAGAAGATATACAGAGATTTACTAAATTTATTCAATTATAAAGAGGACAGAGGTTATTATTCAAGTCATATCAATAAAAAGATATATTTAAAGCTATCTGAAGAGCAACCACAAATTCAAAAGAACGGCTTCGAAATTTACAAGATAGATGGTAAATATGTTGATGATGACGGCAAGAAGATACACTTTGAGCTTCAAATTAAATCACTTGTTAATGTATTCTGGGGAGATATAGACCACAAAGTCTTATATAAGAACTATAACTATGTACTTACAGAAGACTTCTTTATAGACATCATGGCAACTATTAAAGATAATTTGACTATGGTTGATAGGCAGCTAATGAGTGTATATAATCACCTTAACAGATCAGATTCATCGGTGCAAGTTAACAAGAAGAAACAGCTTATCAAGTTAGTATCTAAGACGATACATGATATATTCAAGTCAAAGGTTAAGAGTGAACTCGGCTACATCATTGACTACAAAGACTCTTGCGATATGATTAGTGAGTACTTATTCATGAAGGCAAGAAGGAAGTCTGCAAAAGATATCTCACAAGAGTTTGTCGATCTAATTGGCAGATTATCAGAGATACAGGAAAATCTTGGCTCCATCACTAATTATATAGAGTTTGAGAGAAAGCCATTGTTTAATGATACATTCACACAAAGCCTAGGCGATGAAATATTATCACTAATAAATACAGACTTCAAATGGAACCTATTCTTCAAGATTATCTTCTTGATTGAGAAAGGAACAAATGTTGAAGACTTTGAGGGCTTTATAATATTCTTAAGGTACAAGTTCTATGAATCAGTTGCCTTAAGTGTTAGAAATAAAGATATGTCAAAGGAAGAAAAGGACTTTTTAATCAACTATTACCTTGATCAAATTAGTTATGACTTTAAGAAAAAGCCTGAGCTTTCCTTTATAACTGATGAAAACATAAACGAAATTAATAAAAATATAAGCCTTGAATTAGTTAATATATCTAATTTTGAGGACTTTTCCGAACAAATTTTAGAAAGAGGAGATAAAGATGAGTAAAGATAAAGATCTTATTAATGAAGAACATGACTGCTGCTGCCACGATGAAGGATGCGGCTGTGGACATGATCACGACCACGACCATGATGATTGTGACTGCGAAGATACAATGATCATAACACTAGATGACGGCACAGAGCTAGAATGCGCTGTACTTGATCTATTTAACTTTAAGGGAGACGACTATATATTCTTATTCCCACTTGATGTAGAAGAGGAAGAAGAGTATGTTTATCCTTATAAATACATCGAAAATGAAAACGGTGTAGATGTAGAACTTGAAGTTGTTGACGATGCAATTGTTGACGAACTTATGGAGGAATTCTACAAGAAAAATGAGGTAGATGAGTAATATTATAAGCTTTGAGGATGAGAAAAAACTCTACAGAGTCTACTCAGAGTATCTAAGAAATAAGTTTCATACAAAGGTTTATAAACTACCTATAAGCCTGAACATAACCTGTCCTAATAGAGACGGGTCAAAGGCTTATGGCGGATGTATATTCTGCACTGCACAAGGTGGTAGCTTTGAGAATTTATCTAATAAGTTATCTGTTAAAGAGCAGATAGAGCAAAATAAGATAAACATTACTAAGAACCACAAAGCAAGTAAGTTTATAGCCTACTTTCAAAACTTTTCTAATACATATATGCCGTTAGACAAGTTTAAAGAAAATATAATGAACGCCATCGAAGAAGATGTTGTTGGCATCAATATATCTACAAGACCAGATCTTATTTTTGATGATTATATGAAGTTTTTAAGTGATATTAAGGATAAGTACAATCTTGAGATAACTGTTGAACTAGGGCTTCAGAGCTCAAACGATGAAACCCTTAAAATTCTAAACAGATGTCATAACACAAAGGACTATATAGATGCATGCGAAACATTATCGAAGTATGGCATCAGAAAGGCTGCTCACTTGATACTTGATTTGCCGTGGGACAGTATAGACGATATATACAATGATGCGCTCCTTATTAATACGACAAATACGGATGAGGTCAAACTGCACAGTCTATATATCATGGAGCATACTAAGATTGCCAAGATGTATAAAGCTCATGAGTTTAAACTTCTCAACAGAGAAGATTATGTAGACAGAGTAGAGATATTCTTGACTCATATAAAAGATGATATTATAATACAAAGATTGGTCGGCAGGTCCGATGAAGAGGGAACTATTCATTGTAACTGGGGCGAGTCTTGGTGGAGAATAAAAGATTCCATATTGGAACAGATGAAGAGAAAATCAAATTACCAAGGTAAATATTATAAGGAGGATGATTTTTATGGTTAAATTAATCTTAGGAGCAAAGGGCGCAGGAAAGACTAAGTGGTTAATCAATGGTGCTAACGATGACATTAAGTCAGGTAACGGCAACATTACGTTCTTAGATGTTGAGGACGAGCACATATTTTCTTTAGATACTAATGTTAGACTTATTAACTTAAGTGACTTTAGTATAAATACTATTGAAAAATTCTACGGCTTCTTGCTTGGTATGTTATCAATGGACTTTGACTTAGAGAAAATCTATATAGACAGTGTTTATAAGATAATCGATATTAAGAAAGATGATTTAAAATGCTTAGTAAAGAATTTGGAAGAAATTTCTGAAAAGCACGATGTAGACATACTTATAAATGTTAACTACTTAGCTGACGAAGTAGATAGTGACTTAAGGAGCTATATAGAAGAAGTTAAATAATTAGAAAGTGGTATTTAATGCTTTATGTAAAGAGGAAGAATCTTTTTGAGGTGTTTTTTGAGAAGAGGCATTCTTTGATCATACAGTTCAACAATGGCGACTTGACTAAGAAGGAATTTCTTAAAGAGAATTTTAATTTCATTACTAGCCTAAACATCAAGCCTTTTATTAAGATAGATTCATTTGAAAAGGGCATGTTTAACTATCAGTATTACAACTCACTTGCGAAGTATTATCTGATGCTTGCAAATGAAATTAAGAATACAAACAAGCACAGAAAGTACTTTGTTGAGTACAAGAACACTGGACTTAGCTTGTATCATCAAAAAGATTTAACAATTATAAGCATACTAAGGCTTGTTGACTTTGAGAATGTTGATGCGTACTACGTTAAAACAAATTCAAAGTTCTTAAATGGAAAGCTTTATGAGATAGTCCTAAGTGACTATAAAGAGGCCATCTTCCATTCAAAAGCTTTGTGGCTTATGGATATATTGAAAGAGAAGAACGTTTTTAGCGAAAAGAAGAAAGAGTCGGTAATAGATTCGTATATAAATAAACTCTACTAGTTTTTAGTAGAGTTTGTTTTTGCTTATTAACTTAGAATAATATCTGCTCTCTTTTATTGAAGAATGCTTTGTATGCAAGTGAAGTGAATATACTTGTTGTTATACCAACAGTTCCTACTATAGCTATCATTATAGTTACTTGATAGAGTATTGCAGACATTGGATCAGTTCCAGATAGTATCTGACCTGTCATCATACCAGGTAAGAGTACTATACCCATACCGAGCATTGAGTTAAGAGTAGGCAAGATTGAAGAGTTAAATGCTTCACTCGATATTTTTGCTACTGCATCCTTTGGCTTAGCTCCTAGCATAAGAGCAGCCTCTATAGTATCTCTTTGGTCTTTAAATGAATTCTTATACGAATTTATTGCAAGACTCATGCCAGTCATTGTATTACCAATAAGCATGCCGCATATTGTTATGAAATATCTTGGATCATACCATGGTCTAACTCCCACAACAACAATTATATAATAGAAAATTGATACTAAAGTGGAGCCGATAAAACATAGGGCTATAATCTGTTTGAGTTTATTAGACTTAACCTTGCTTCTCTTATATACATTAAATATTGCAAAGGCTTGCATAATTACAAGTATCAAAAGTGTTATCCATGGGCTATCGCTCTTTAGTATGTACTTAAGTAAGTAGCCAGTTATGATTAGCTGAATTGTCATTCTAAGCGAAGCTACTATGATTAAAATTTGATTAGATAGTCCCTTTATCTTGGATATTAATAGAAGTACTAATATAAAGGCGAAGGATAAAAGTAACTGTACAGTTGATATTTCTGCCAACATACTAAGCCTCCTTAATACGCGCTGTTTTATTCTCAACTTTAATAATTTGATTAGCAAGGGAGAATAATTTTTCTGAGTGCGACACCATGATTATCTTCTTATTTTTCTCTTTAAGATACTTAATTACATTCTCAATAAGATTGCATTCAGTATCATCATCAAGCGATGATGTAGGTTCATCAAAAAGGTAAACTTCAGAATCCATTGCTAGGACTCTAGCTATAGAAAGCCTTGTTTTTTCGCCACCAGAGAAGTCTTTTGGATTATCGTCAAGTTTTTTATCTAACAAGACAATACCAAGAAGTTCATTAAGTTTTTCGTCATCAAGATCAGCTAATTTACTGAATTTTCTTGCTACATTTAAATTATCTCTTACATTACCTTCAAATATAGCAGGGAATTGTGACTGCATAATAACTTTTCTTCTTAGTTCATGTGCTTTATAAGTATTTATGTCGTCTGATTTATATAAAATTTCGCCACTGTCTGGACTGATAATATTGTCAAGCATTTTGATGAGTGTAGACTTGCCGCTTCCACTAGGTCCTATAATCATAGTAAGACCACTATCATCAATAAGTAAGTGGTCTATGTTTAATATATCTTTAAATTTTACGTTTTTTAACTCAAACATTTTATTCCTCCATATAGATAAGTTCTTCATATAATTCATTAAGTTTCTCTTCTATCTCGTTAAGTTTAAAGTTTAAATCGTTAACTCTATCTATATCATCATATATATCTGGATTAGCAAGCTCATTATGAATATCGTTTGTGTGCTTTTCAAGTTCAGAAATCTCTTTTTCAAGTGCATCTTTCGCTTGTTTTTCTTTCTTTAATCTCTCTTTTTCTTCTCTCTCACGCTTTTTAATAAGCTTAGCTTGAGTCTTAGTTATTTCTTCAGGCTCTTCTAAAAAGGCTTCTTCTTCACGCATACGCTTTTTCTTCTCAATATAGTATTCGTAATCACCTAAGTATTCGTGTATACCATCAGCTTTAAGCTCAAGTATTTTATTTACTACTTTATTTAGAAAATATCTATCGTGGCTAATTACAAGTAAAGTGCCTTCGTAAGAATTAAGAGCTTCTTCCAAAACTTCTTTTGATTCTATATCTAAGTGGTTTGTAGGCTCATCAAGTACGAGGAAGTTTACATCAGAAAGCATAATCTTGCATAGAGAAACTCTTGCTTTTTCGCCACCTGATAGCTCATCTATCATCTTGTAAATATCATCGTCAATAAATAAAAACTTCGCAAGTGCTTTTCTCAGTTCAAAGTAAGTAAGGCGAGGGAAGCTGTCCCATATCTCTTCGGCAATAGATTTGTTTACGTCCAGCTTTTCTAACTCTTGATCAAAGTAGCCAACATTAACGTTAGTTCCAAAGCGTATTTCACCAGAGTCATGACTTTCTTCGCCAAGAATAATTTTAAATAAAGTAGACTTACCAATACCATTAGCACCGATGATACCAACATGTTCACGCTTATATATATTAAAGTTTATATCGTTTAAAAGCTTAAAATCGCCAAAGCTTTTATTGATATGTTCAACAGCTAAGACATCATTACCAGACTCTACCTTCATCCTAAACTTGAAATTAATCTCACTATCATCATTAACGTCGCTTAATAGCTCAATCTTAGCAAGCATCTTCTCACGAGACTTAGCCTTTATAATGCTTTTTTCAGTAGCGTAGGACCTATACCTTCTGATAATCTCTTTTTGTCTTTCAATTTCTTTTTGCTGATTAATATAAGCTTTCTCTTGAATCGCTTCATTTATCTTTCTTTGCTTGATATATTCTTCATAGCCCATATTGTACTCATGAGTAGTGTGATCCTTTATAAGTATAACCTTATTACAAGTCGCATTTAGAAAATATCTATCGTGGCTGACCATAACTACTGTCTTTGTAAATGAGTTGATGTAGTCTTGAAGGAACTCCATAGAGTCGATGTCAAGATGGTTAGTCGGCTCGTCTAAGAAAAGTATGTCAGACTCTTGTATAAGAGCCTTCGCAAGCATTAGTTTAGATTTTTGTCCGCCGCTTAGAGAGTTAAATGCTTGATCAAACTGTTCTTCAGCAAAGCCAAGACCAGTTAAAACCTTTTTTATCTCAGCGTCATATGTATATCCACCTTTCTTTTCAAAATCTTCAAGAAGAAAAGAGTATCTATCCATATTCTCCTCACTTGGATCCTTAGCTATGATATCTTCAAAATTTCTTAGTTCATCTTCAAGGTCAATTAGGTGCTTCATCGACTTTTTCATCTCATCATAAACACTTAAATTGCTTCTTATAGTTGTGTTTTGTTCAAGGTAGGCAATCTTAGTGTCCTTAGAAATAAATATATTACCTTCATCATAATTAAGCATGCCAGATAGTATGTTAAGTAGAGTTGACTTACCAGTACCATTCATACCAACTATGGCAACCTTTTCACCTTCATTTATATTAATAGAAACATTTTCAAAAATTAACTTGTCAATAAAAACTTTTTTTATATTATTACATGCCAGTACAGTCATAAAAACACCTCGGTTCTATTATAACATATTTTATATAATGAGAATAAGATAAAATTGCAGTTTTTACTCATGAATTCTCATATTAATATGTGTAAAATAAAATTACAGATAATATATAGGAGGTTTACGAATGAATATTATTGAAGTAAAAAATATGAGTAAAAATTTTAAGGGCAAAAAGCTTTATAATGATTTTTCATTAGATATAGAAGCTAATACGGTTCATGCAATTGTCGGGCCAAATGGTTCTGGTAAAACATCTTTACTAAGGATATTAACAGGATTATATAAAGAAGACAAAGGAAAGGTAATAGTAAGTGGCAATCATGCTATGCTTCTTGAGAATGATTACTTATATGAGGATAAAACAGGTATAGACAATATTAATATCTATGGCTTGTATTTTGGATATATAGGTAAGGGATATAAAAAGTATAGTGACTTATTAGATATAACAGAGGATTTAGATAGAAAAGTCTCTACTTATTCAAAAGGAATGAAAAGAAAACTATCATTATTAATTATAGTTCTTATGAATCGAGATATAGTTTTCTTAGATGAAGTAACTAGTGGTGTAGATCCAATCTCAAGAGTTCAAATAAGAGACTTAATAGACATATTAAAAGATAAAGGTAAAACTATAGTGATAACAAGTCATGATTTAGCAGAGATAGAAAAAGTTGCTGATAAGGTCACAATGATAAAGAACGGAAAAATTTTGTTCACAAAAAATATGTGTGATATCAAAGGAGAAAGTCTTGAAGAATTATTTATCGAGGAGGGAAGAAAATGAATGATAATTTAAATATTAGTAGAGCTTGTAGAAAATATTTATTAAAAGATGCAGATGTGCGCTTAAATATTATATTAACATTACTTATAGCTATTGGATTTAATTTTTTATTATACAAAAATGTATTTGCATCTCGTGGTGACTATTATGTAATACTAATGCTATATGTATTTATACTAGGCTTTTCAATTATAGGATCAAATGCAATGGTAGTTAATTTGACAGCGAAAGATAAGTTAAATAAACGCATTGAGTTTATGCTTGCATCTGGGTTAGACATAAAAGATATAATAAAATCATACACTAAAGAAATGTGGGTAATTTCTTCAATTCCTTCACTCGTTTTATTCTTTATGACCTATGCCTTGTATGATTTTAAAATAGATTTTAAATTAATATTTGCAGTATATGTCAGCTTAGTTATAATGCTGTATTTTGAAATTCTTTTATTTAATATTACAAGCTTATATCAAAAGAATTTTAAGTTTTTTAAAAATTTAGTTTTCTTTGCTTCAAGTTTCTTAATTTATTTAGTAGCTTCTTTTTCAAAGCATATCGTAGAGTTTTTAGATAAGCATAATGTAAACTTAATATATGTATTATTAGGTATAAATATTGTATTATTAATGATATTTGCATATTTGTCAATCATAAAATATAAAAACTTAAGTAATGAAGCTGTTATAAATAAGGAGGGCACATGGTCTTAGACTTAATAAAAAACGATATAGTAAAAATTCTTGATAAGAACGCACTTTTAATGGCGCTTATGGCATTTATATTTACGCTAATAACTGTTTTACTAGGAGAAAGTGCAATAAATAATGATATTATTATGCAGATATTAAAAAGTGATGGCTTAGTTATGATGTTTATAATATTTGCAGTAGAGCTAGCAAAGTCTACAATTGTAAATGATAAGATTAGTAAAAGAATTGAATTTATTTTAGCAAATGGCGTTTTGAAGAATAAAATCATCATTAATTATTTAACATCACTATACTTTTCGACTCTTATAATACTATCACCATCAATAGTCTTAATTATGTATACAATGAGTTTATCGATATACTTAATTTTTAATACACTCATAACAAGTCTAATATATACTTTGCTTATTGTATATACAATACTTTATATTACTAATATGAATAAGATAAATAGCTTGCAGATAAGTTTAGCTGTTTTGCATATAATTGCTTTAAGCGTGTCTTATATTTCTTATATGTTTACAAATATTATAGTGCTATATTTTATAACAAAAGCTCTTATACTCATTGCCTTACTTATACTATTGGGTATAAGTACAAAAAATGAAAGGATAGTTACAACTTATTATTAAATTATGTATAAAAAATTATTAAAAATTATAATAGCTCATTTAGCTGTTATTATTTATTGGGGAATATTGTATAAATTAAATTTAAGCATAGTTGATGCACCTGTAATTAACTTAATGTCATTTCTATTGATTTTTATAATATATATACTAATATATACTGAGCTTTCAAACAGATATATAGATAAGAAATATACTATTATATTCTCTTTATTGTCAATAGTACCTATAGCATTAAGTTTACAAAAGAATATTGATTATAAATACATTTTTATAATACTCAGCCTGATTTCATCATTTATTTACGCTAAAAAATATTTGCTTATAGATCACGTTAAAGACTTAAATATACTACCTATATCTAAAGCCTCGGCACAAATATTTACAATTCTTCTAGCTACCTTATCTTTATTGATGATATATTTATTTGATATAAATACATTTGTAATTAATGTATTTATGCATATAATTATGCTTCTAATTGAAAGCTTTTTTCTTATATTCATAAAAGAAAAAGAGCTCAGCTATGAAAAAACATATAGATTATATTACTTGGCAGAGTATATGAGCGAGGAAAGAGATGATTTTGCAAGAGTGATTCACGATGAGATAATACAAGATATTTATGCTAGTAAAAATTATCTTTCGCTTAAAAATCCTGATGTGGAATATGCAAAAAATGTTTTATCAAATTTAGAGTCTAAATCAAGAAAGATAATGAAGCTTTATCAAGCTAATCTTTTTGAAAGAGCAAATATAAATTCCTCAATAAGGTCAATAATTGATAATGTTTCTTCGCTATATAATAAAAGTTTAAATATTAATTTAAATATTGATGAAAAATTATTTAGTGAAAGTGATGTAAAACTAATTAAACTTATATCAGTAGTTTCAAAGGAGCTTATTAACAATATTTACAAGCATTCAAAAGCTAGTTTTTTAAATTATAATTTATATAGAAAAGAGAAAAACATTATTATTGAGATAGAGAGTGATGGTGCTAGTGATGAAGACTTCAAGCGGATTAATGAATCAAAAAGAGGACTGCTCTTATTGAAGCTTTTAATTGATATGAACTCTGGTAGTATAGACTATGAATTAAATAAGGATATATTAAAAACAAAAGTAACTCTGGAGGTAATTGATGAAGATAATATTATTAGACGATCATAAATTATTTGGTTCTTCAATAAAATTACTTCTTGAAGAACAAGATGAAATTGAGCTTTGCGACTATGTGTCAACCATAGATGATTTTTTTAAGTATTTACAAATAAAAAATTATGATATAGTACTTTTAGATATAAATTTAAAATCAGATAAAACAGGTCTTGATTTAATAAAAGATGTTCTTGATATATATCCAGATACTAATATTGCAATACTAACATCTTATGACTTAAAGAACTATAAGGAAACAGCTTATAAATTAGGTGTCAAAGATTTTATCAATAAATCTGTTGAAATTGATGAGATGATTGAAAGACTAATTAGAATTAATGAAGGGAAGATTAAAACTATTGAAATCAATGATAAGCCTTTATTAACGGATACTGAGAAAATTGTTTTGAAAGAGCTAGTTAAAGGAAGCAATAAAAAAGATATAGCTAATAAGTTATTTATTAGCGAAAGAACTTTATATAATCATATATCTAATATATATTCAAAGCTTGGAGTAAACAATGCTATAGAAGCATTTAACAAAGCAATGGAGCTTGGTTATATAGATCCTCTTATGTAAAAAATATTGCTAAGTAAAACTCTATATGTTATACTATATTTGTTCTAATAATGAAAGGTGTGGACATATGGCTCGTGATATTACAATAAATGCAATTAAAAGATTACCCAGATACTATGTGATTTTTGAAGACCTATACGCAAGGGGCGTACATAGGGTCTCTTCGAGTGAGCTATCAGCGTACACTAAGTTTACCGCCTCTCAAATCAGAGCTGACTTAAACACTTTTGGTGCTGAGGGTAGACAAGGTTATGGTTATCACGTTGAGACCATATACATGGACTTAAAAGGTGTTCTTGGTCTTGATTATAAAAAGAATTTAATCTTGACTGGTGTTGGCAATATTGGCCAAGCAATAATACAGTCGCGTGAGTTTGAAAGTAGTGGCTTTAAATTCATTGGTCTATTTGATAGCAATCCAAATATGATAGGCCTTAGCTTTAACGGCATCAAGGTTAGAAACATATCTGAGCTTGAAGACTTTGCTAAGAACAACACCATTGACATAGGTGTCATAGCTGTTACAAGTAATAGTGCGAGAGATGTTGCTAGGACTTATGAAAAAATTGGTATAAAGGCGATTTGGAACTTTGCTCCGACTGTGCTTGATTTAGATAAGGACATCATAGTTGAGAATGTACCATTATCTGAGAGCTTATTCACGCTAAACTATTTACTTAAATGCAAAAACGATGGCACTTTCACAAGTGATGACTATGTTAATAGAGCAAAAGATATTGTATATGATAAAAAATTAGGACAATATAGAGAGTCAAAAAAGAGGGGCAGACCTAGAAAGGAGAATAATTAATGAAATTAGAATTAATTGATATTAAAAAATCCTTCGCTGGAAAAGAAGTTTTACACGGAATTAACTTAGAGACAAGTTCCGGTAGTTCAACTGCTTTTTTAGGAAGGAACGGAGCTGGCAAGACGACTACAATAAGGATACTTATGGACGTTTTTAAAGCTGACAGTGGCAAGATACTTATTGATGGCAAGCCAATAGATAGAAAAGAGATAAAACTTGGATATTTACCTGAAGAGAGGGGTATGTACGCAAAAACTGCCATACTTGATCAGCTTATTTACTTTGGAAGAATAAAAGGACTTTCTAAAAAAGAAAGTCATGATAATGCACTTGAGCTGCTTGAAAAAGTTAAGCTAAGTGAATACAAATCAAAAAATCTTGATACTTTATCAAAGGGTAATCAACAAAAGATACAAATCATACAAACATTTATAAATAAGCCAGATATCATCATTCTTGATGAGCCATTCTCTGGTCTTGACCCAGTTAACTCACAAATACTTATTGATCTAATCAAAGAAGCTGTTGCTAGTGGTACTTTATTAATATTCTCATCTCATCAAATGAGCCACGTTGAGAATTTCTGTGACAATATCGCTCTTATAAAAGACGGCAGCAATGTTTTGACTGGAGATCTTAAAGAAATTAAGAAAAATATGGGCGAGGGAAGATTAAGACTAAGTTTTTACAACGATGCTGTAAATTATTTACAAGATATTTTTGATATGGTCGGACAAGACAATGTTAAGATTAATGATAATGACATAATTGTAAGAACATCTGATAAAGCTAGTGAACTTGCAAACTATGCGATTAATAAAGATAATTTTAGGGCTATAGCTAAGTATGAACCAAGTCTTGAAGAGATATTTATAGAAGCGGTAGGTGATAACGATGCTAAATAAGATTAAACTAATAAGTTCATTTGAGTTTAAACAGCTAATAAAAAATAAATCGTATAAGATAACTACTGCTATATTCTTTGTTTTAGCTTTGTTAGCAGCCTTTGCACCAAGACTTATTCAAGGTAATTTATTTAAATCAATCACAAATGAAATGAATAAGACACAAAAGTTAGGAATAATTATAAATGATGAGAGCGTTGACGAAAGTGAATTAAAATCATTTTTAAATAATTATGAAGTCCATTTATATACTGATGAAGAAAAGCTAAAAGATGATGTACTAAGCAAAGAACTTGATAGAGGGGCAATTATCGATGCTGACTCAATACAAAAATTTGTATTAAATTCTAAACTTACTGATATGGGTGATAGTTTAGATGGGGCTTTAAATGAATACAGATATAAAAAACTTATTGAATCAGAAGGAATTGATTATACAAAGCTTAAATCAATAGAGGCAAATCAATACCAAATAAATGAAGTAGTGCTAGGAAAGGACTCAAAGCAAAATTATTTTATAATATATTTCTTGTTATTTTTACTATATATGATTATACTAACATATGGTCAAATAACAGCAACATCAGTAGCTAAAGAGAAAAATGACAGAACTATGGAGCTACTCATAACTTCAACTAAACCTAGATATTTGATTCTAAGTAAGGTTTTAGCAACTGTATTGAGTGCTGTTATTCAAGTTTCATTCTTGTTTATAGGTTTTGCTGTAGGATACTTATTTAATAAAGAATACTGGTCTGATATATTTAGCATTACAAGTGCACCTATACAATTGGTTGTAAC
>QWBY01001561.1_pt1 | contig 14700 bp, 8 predicted proteins | sample 1972471 | NCBI WGS metagenome assembly QWBY01 (sample SAMN09866722, study PRJNA288562) | Human gut metagenome isolate term6_stool, whole genome shotgun sequencing... | reverse complement strand
CGCACACTTCGGTCACCTTACCCGTAAGTGGAATCCTGCAATGGCTCCATACATCTTTATGGAGCAGAATGGCATCCATATCATCGATCTGCACAAGACTGTAGCAAAGATCGATGAGGCATGCGAGGCACTCAAGAAGTTTGCCCAGGAGGGTAAGACTGTCCTCTTTGTCGCTACCAAGAGATCGGCTCAGGAGTCGGTAGCGAGGCTTTGCGGAGAGGCAGGTGTCCCCTACGTCACCGAGCGTTGGCTGGGTGGTATGCTGACCAACTTCCCCACCATCCGTAAGACGGTCTCCAAGATGGATCGTATCGATAGGATGAAAGGGGATGGCGTCTTTGACAACCTCTCCAAGCGTGAGAAGCTGCAGATCGATCGTCAGCGCGAGAAGCTAGAGAAGAACTTTGGCTCTATCGCCTCCATGAAGACTCTTCCGAGCGCTATCTTTGTCATTGACTCTGTGCGTGAGCACATTGCTGTGAAGGAGGCTCACCTGCTCGGTATCCCTGTCTTTGCTGTCGCTGATACCAATGCGAACCCGCGTGATATCGACTTCCTGATCCCAGCCAATGACGACTCTCACGATGGCATCGAGCTGATCGTGGCTGCCGCCTGTGAGGCTATCAAGGAGGGCTCCCAGGAGCGCAAGATCCAGAATACGGATAATGCCGATAGGGATGGAGACTCTGAGGATGAGAACGGCGAGGGTCGTGGTCGCCGCCGCCGTCGCTTCTCAGGTGTACGTCGCGCAAAGGAAGAGGGAGATCAGGAGACTGACGCTACTCCCGATGAGGGTGAAGGCGGTAACGAGAGCGAGACTTCGACTGAGGAGTAAAGCATCTACCACCTACCCAATCTCTATGAGGGTACGCCCACCGATGGCTGACTGCTATCGGTCATTATGACACTAAGGCCCTCTTGCTTCCATCACATAAGAGGGGACGCAAGAGGACCTTACTTTTTTGTTTCAGACAAGCTAATAATCATAACAACTAAACTATACATACAACTATGGCTGTATCGATGAAGGACATCAAGGCACTGCGTGATCTTACCAATGCAGGTCTTGCTGATATCAAGAAGGCGCTCCAGGAGGCTGAGGGTGATCACGACAAGGCTGTCGAGATCCTGCGTAAGCGCGGTCAGGCTATCGCTGCTAAGCGCTCTGAGCGTACCGCAGAGCAAGGCTGTGTGCTCGCCAAGTATGAGGATGGCTTTGCTGCCATTGTAGCTCTGAAGTGTGAGACCGACTTTGTCTCTGCAACCGATGGCTTCCGTGGTGTTACTGAGGGTATCCTTGATATCGCTATGAAGAATAAGCCTAAGTCTCTTGAGGAGCTCCTCACCCTGACTATGGATAATGGTCATACGGTAGAGGCTGAGGTGACTCAGCAGTCCGGTGTGACGGGAGAGAAGGTAGAGCTCGGTCACTACGAGTTCATTGAGGCTCCTCACACTTATGGCTATATCCACCCCGGAAATATGCTGGCTGCCATTGCTGGATTTAACATTGAGCCCTCTGAGAAGATGGCAAATGAGATCTGTATGCAGATCGCCTCAATGAATCCTGTCGCTATCATGCCGGAGGGTGTGACTGAGGAGATCAGACAGCGTGAGCTGGAGATCGCTCGTGACAAGGCTCGTGAGCAGGGTAAGCCTGAGAACCTCCTTGATCGTATCGCTGAGGGCTCTCTCAATAAGTACTTCAAGGAGAATTGCCTCCTTATGCAGGAGTCTATCCTTGATAGCAAGAAGACTGTGGAGCAGATCCTCAAATCTGAGAATAAGGAGCTCACTGTTGTTGACTTTAAGCGCGTCAATCTGAATAAGGACTAATTACCTTCTCCGGTTGGAGGCAATCTCCGTATGTCGGAGTAGTCTCTTTCACGTAGCTAAAGTGGGCTGTATCGCATATCCGCGGTACAGCCCACATAGTTGTGTTATATTATAGTCTTGAGGAAAAGACCTAAGCAGATCGGTCCTTGTATAAAGAGTAGGGAGCGGCACTATATAGTGCCGCTCCCTACGTAATTTATACGATATAGGGTTACTTGCAGCCCTCAGGGACAATCAGCTGCTTCGGATTATCCTCAGCGATAGACTTGTAGTAGCTCTCGCTGTAGCCTGGCTGGTCGGGGAAGACGATCATACCATTCTCGATCTCGAAGCGACCATTCTTCTCCTTCTTGACATTACCATCGATATACTTGACGATGAGATACTGAGCCAGCTCACGGTAGCGATCTGTGGCGCCATTGGCACACTTAGCTGAGTACTGAGTCAGGTAGGCGACAGCAGCCTCACGACCTTGGCTCTTCTCGATCTCGAGGGCGCGAGCCTCTACAGCTGACTGGTTGTCGAAGAATCCCTTCTCCAACTCCTGCTGTACTGGACGGATATCGCGGATCATATAGTCATACTTGCCGTAGCACATATTAGCGACCCAGTTATTGATCCAGAAGGCGCTGGTCCAGGAAAACTCTGTCATGCTGCCATTGCCTACGCGGAAGGCGAGAGGCGCCTCTGTGATACAGCCGTACATAGGCGAGAAGACGGTGGTATTGGCATCATCGCAGCCAAACCAGAGGACCGGTCCGACAAGATCAGGCTTATTGCTACGCAGCTGTGCCACGAGGACAAAGCCGGTCTGCTGGGTGGCGATGGCGCGCTCATTGAGGTACTCCTTACCATCCACCTTGAAGTTCATCGGTCTCCAGCGGTACGGTACACCATAGGTGGCGCCTGCATCCTTAGTCATATCCATGGGCGTACCCTCGTAGTGATCGCGCATCATATTCTGCACGTCAGCGACAGAGAGCTTGCGATCGGGCACAACGTAGAGAGGCATCGGCTCAGCATCTGCCTTATAGCCCATCACGAGGTCGGTGTACTGCTCCATCCCCTTGTGGAAGCGATTGAAGTATGACCATACTCTCGCCTCGCAGCCACGGAGTCCGCTGAAGGTGTAGGGGTTGTAGACTTTCTGGAAGGAGAAGTCTGTATCCTTACCCTTGAAGAGACCCTTCTGGCGGGCAAAGGAGATGACGTCCTTGGAGTAAAGCCAATTATCCTTGTCCTTGAAGTCGATCTTCTGGATCCGGGCTTGATTGGCATGCGCTGTGATGGCGTTATCGGGTATGCGGGTGGCTACCCATACAGCACCCTTCTCGCCCTTACCCTTACCGATCATCTCCATGAGCCACACCTCATTCTTGTCTGCAATGGTGAAGGTCTCACCGGTACTGCAGTAGCCGTGGTCACGTACGAGACCGGTCATCACATCAATAGCCTCACGGGCGCTCTTGGAGCGCTGGAGAGCAATGTAGATCAGGCTCCCGTAGTCGATAAGACCCTCGGTCCCCTCGAGCTGCTCCAGTCCGCCCCAGGTAGTCTCGGTGATGCAGACTTGGTGCTCGTTCATATTGCCCACAACGTTGTACGTATGAGCGACCTGAGGGATCTGTCCCTTGTACTCGCCTGAGTCCCATACGTAGACATCCATCATATGCCCAGGCTCCCAGTCACGGGCAGCCCAGTGGTAGAGCTCGCCGTAGAGGGTGTGGCTGTCGGCTGCATAGCTGACGATAACGCTCCCATCAACAGAGGCATTCTTGCCGACGATGAGATTGGTACATGCTTGGGAGCTCTGAGGAAGCAGGAGCGCTGATGCTATCACCGCACTCAGAGTCATACCCCACTGCAATAGTTTTTTCATAGGTTGCTTTGAGAAATCCTTATGATTGAACAAATGATTGAACTTGATACCGCAATATAGCCATTTTCTTCCATTTTACGGCAGAGTCAGTGTCGATCCGGCTCGCCAGTTTCTGACCTTAGTCATAGGCGAGTCTCTCGTACTTACAGGTCTACCTCGTTCTTTATCAGGTTGCGGTCCTCAAAGTCTATGGAGAGGTCTGAGGTGACTGCCGCTGCATAGTTTGTCTCCTTGGGGAGACTCTCATAAGTAGGTGCACCAATGCGGGTAATCGAGGTGATGGAGATGAGGTAAAGGGTATTCCTGACTATGCCATATCGGCCAATGGTCTTTAGTGACTGAGCGATCTCATCGCTGTAGTGCCTGATCGGAATGCTGAAGTAGGAAAAGCCCAACTTGTAGATCTTGAGATCCTTGGAGTTGTAGCCATTTGCAGGTACAGCAGGTAGCTCATCGCCATACTTGGGCTCTATGCTCCCCTTGTTAAGTGCCTTATTGATGGCCAGCCCTATCTCCAGTAGGGTCTTTTCCTCCTTAGTGGTCGTAGACCCGTTCTTCTTTGCCGTTGCGGCAGCTGCGTATTTTTTCTCAAACTTCTTCCACGAGTAATTCTTCCCCTTGTATGAGAACCAACTGGACTTGTCTTCAATAGCAAAGCCCTCCTCTTGGCTTGTGGGCATAACGTTGAGTCTCGCCACAAGACGGGTCACTACACGATTACTAAGCAGGTCAGGCGCGGTGGTATTTTCCGGAAGAATTATTGGCTCGGTGAAACTTTTCTGATCATTGATCAAATGGTTTGTTTTGGAATCACCATAAATAGGATTGTACTGAAAAGCCTCTGCAAGCTGTGTCTCGGACCAACTTTCCATCCCCTCGTAATTGTCATCTTTCGGAATGGATAGGTTCCTTTCCGCATCCTGGTCGAGCTTGGGGAAGAGAATCACGGACTTATTAAGCACATCAGGATAGAAGTAGTGTTTCTCCTTGCCGATGATCACGCCTGAAGAGGCTTGCTTCGCTTGGTTGATGTCAAGCTTAGCAATGGCTATGCCATCCAATGCCCTCAGCGTGATGCCACCGAGCTTAATAGGGCTGGAGGCAACACTCTTGAATAACTCCTCCTCCGACACCTTGACCGGGCTGTCGATGTTGGATGCTGAGCTGTATAGTACCGTGTGGAAGCCCATATCCGCTCCTGTGACGAATTTGTCGGTAAAGTCAATCATCAAAGGACGCTTGATCTCAGCGAAGTCTTTGCCAGGCTGGGTCGCTTGTATCAGAGCCCTAGATGGGGTGGCAAAGAAGTAGAGGGTGTAATTGGCCGGCTCGATCCCATCGATGCCGGTGATGGAGAATATCCCCGCCGTATCGTCAGGATTAAGGAGGTCGGCCCCCTTCCGCTCGCCCCGGAAGGCGTTGACGTCTTTGTTAAAAGCGTAAGCGACCTCCCCCGGCTCTCCTTGGTCATTGTCCTTGTAGAGTACTACTCTGAGACCATTTATCGTATTTAGCATCGCCTTATCCCTCAGGATCTCCTCGTCAGCCCGGAGTATGGCCCGGGGATGATTGTAGGAGGCGAGACTGAGGTCAAAGGTGATAGCCCCCTTGCTTGATGTGGTAGGGTCAAGGTCATTGATCTCCTGCCTTGGGTTGCATGCCAATGTCATCACTGACAATGATGCCAGGATGATACTCTTTAGTCCTTTCATTAGTTTTGATATAAGTAATTGTGAGTGGTCATTCTGTAGTTAGATGTAGACGTATCTTCCCCTCAGTCTGATCAATCGTATAGCCCTGAGAGGCGAGAAAGCTGAGCGTGTAGTCCCACTGCTTGGCGGTGAGAGTGGGGAAGCGCTCACTCAACTCTTGTCTCACGATGCCATCGGGGTGATCCAGTAGTGTCTCTGAGATTTCGTGGATTAGGCGATAGGTCAGGGTCTTGGTCTTGTGAGAGAGGCAGTAGTCGCAGTAGCCGCAGGGTAGGGGAGCCTTCTCTCCGAAGTACTCCATCAATATCCTTACCCTGCAGGAGTCGTCACACCTGATGTAGTCAATCATCTTGGTGAGCCGTTCTATCTCCCCTCCCAGCTGTTGGTCATAGATGTAAGCGGGTATCTTAACTTCCCGCGACGGAAGCCTCTGCTGAGTGTAGACGACATAGTCAGACCGCTTGCCGGGGATATACTCGATCACGCCCCAGCGTCGCATCTGGATCAGCATCCGGTAGAGTTGCTCAGGGCTCAGTCCCAGCTTTGTCTGAATCATTGACTCATCAATGAAGGCATACTCTGTGAAGATCCCCTCGTAACTCCTCAGTAGCAGCTCCACCAGGTCATCGTACTTCGCCTCATCATCGGAGAAGAAGGTGTAGAGATCATTCCGATTGATCGTAAAGATCAGTCGGCTTGCCATGTGGTAATCCTCCCGATGCTCTATGTAGCCGGAGAGGGTCAGGATCTTGAGTGCCGCCTTGAGGACAAATAGTGGACAGTGGTACCTCTTGATAAAGTCATACGGCAGTAGCTCATGGTAGGAGCCTGTCCCCGACTCGACTGCCACCCTGAAGTAGTCTCCCAGCCAATTGTATATCTGCACGGCTGTCTCCGGAGGTGGGTAGTGGGACTTGATGAGCTTAGAGAGATACTCCTCGTCCTCCAGTGGTGTGTAGAGGAGTACCGCATAGGAGCGTTTCCCATCTCGACCGGCGCGCCCTGCCTCCTGGTAATAGCTCTCAGGACTAAATGGTGAAATAGGATGGATCACCAAGCGCACATTTTCCTTGTCAATACCCATCCCAAAAGCTGTCGTGCAGACCATTATCCTCAGCTCCTCGCTCTGCCATGCTTGCTGCCTCTGCTGCTTGACTGAGGGGTCTAGTCCCGCATGAAAGAAGTCAGCGCTAAATCCCGCATCCTGCAGCAACTGCGCAAAGCGCTCCGCCTGTCGCCTCGTCCGCACGTAGACGAGACTACTTCCCTCAACACTTGAGAGGATATGGATTAGCTCGCGGGGCTTATTATAGGTCCTGCGGACGACGTAGGAGAGATTGTCCCGGTAGAAGCTCCTCTTGAAGACCTTATACCCCGATCTAAACTCTAAGCTCCGGATCACATCCTCGACTACACGTGGAGGCGCTGTCGCCGTGAGAGCTAGCATCGGGACATCCTCCCCGATGATGCTCCTTACTGAGGCGATAGTCATATAGTCCGGGCGAAAGTCGTAGCCCCACTGACTGATGCAGTGGCACTCATCGACCACCATCAGCGATATGTCCATAGCTCCTAGGCGGCGAAGGAAAAGCTCATTCTGCAGCCGCTCAGGAGCAATATAGAGGATCTTGTAGTCTGCAGCGTAGACGATATTGTCAAGTACAGCGAGTGTCTCTCCCCGAGTCATCCCACTATAGAGTGCTTGGGCGTTGATCCCAAGGGACTTCAGCTTCTCGACTTGATCGCGCATCAGCGCTACAAGAGGGGTGATCACAAGAGTTATCCCCTCGAGGATCAGGGCCGGCACTTGGAATGTGATCGACTTACCTCCTCCCGTCGGCATAAGGGCGAGGGAGTCATCCCCCCTGAGGACCGATCGGATCACCTCTTCCTGCATAGGGCGAAAGGAGGTGTACCCCCATACGTCCCTCAGTACTCCGAGAGGAGTGGATTGGCTGTAATCTCTGCGCATATGTCGTCTATGTGACTACAGATCTGCGGCGTGGAGACGGATGTCCTTTATATTTAGCTGGATACTGTGGTGACCCTGTTTGGTATACTCGTCAATGGTGTAGGCAACGTCAAAAGTGGTATCCTGCTGCAGCATCGCCAGCTTATCCACCTGATTATATGCCATCGCTTGCATAATAGGCATCTGATCGGGCATACTGAGGACGAGCTTGAGGTGCGATCCCTGGTAGCCTGTGATACGGGGCGGGGTGACACACACCACTCCATAGGTGACAAAGATAGGTGGCTCATTGCCGTGACCAAAGGGGGCCAGCTTCAGCAGCTGTCGCCTAAATTTTGGGGTAATCTCTCTTAGCTTCAGCTCCTCCTCGATAGTTAGCACTGGCATCAGGTCATCCAGTGAAATCTCTCGGTCAGCGATCTCGGTCACCTCCTTGATGAAGCGGTGGAAGTTTTTCTTCTTGATCGTCAGGCCGGATGCAAACGGGTGTCCCCCGAAGTTGTCCAGCAGATCAGAGCAACGCTCAATGAGAGAGTAGATATTGAAGCCTCGTACACTCCGTGCCGATCCGGAGATGGTCTGGCTGTCCGAGTCTGAGAGGACGATTGTGGGACGATTATACTTCTCACTGAGACGGCTCGCAACGATCCCTATCACTCCACTATGCCAGGAGGGATCGTAAACAACGATCACCTTGTGTTGATCCATATCCTTAAATCCCTCCACGATCTCATTGGCCTCCTGAGTGATCGACTGATCGATCTCGCGACGCTGCGTATTGTACTTATCTAAGTTCACGCTGCGCTTAAGGGCATCCTTTGGGTTCTTTGAGAGCAAGAGCTCTACTGCCTCACGACCATTTTGGATGCGTCCCGAGGCGTTGATGCGCGGACCGATCTTGAAGATGATGTCGGAGATGTCGAGCGTCTGATTGCTGATACCACTCACGTTGATCAGCCCCTTTAGTCCCATAGTAGGGTGTCTGTTGAGCTTCTTGAGCCCGTAGTAAGCGAGTATGCGATTCTCGTCTTTCAGCTCTACCAGGTCAGCCGCGCAGCTGACTGCCACGAGGTCCACTAAGTCATATAGTCCTCGCTTGTCGGACCTATTGCTCATGGCAAAGGCCTGCATCAGCTTGAAGCCCACGCCACATCCTGAGAGCTCCTTGAAGGGGTAGCCCGAGTCAGGAGCTTTAGGATTGAGCATAGCAACGCAATTTGGACGCACCGGGCCGGGTAGGTGATGGTCGCAGACGATCACGTCAATACCGAGCTCAGCTGCCTTATCGATCATCTCCACCTCCTTGGTACCGCAGTCAAGCGTAATGAGGAGCGTGCAGCCCCTCTCCCTCGCAAAGTCTAGCCCCTTATCTGAGATGCCACTCCCCTCAGAGTAGCGATCCGGAATGTAGAACTCCAGCGAGGGAGTGATCTGCCTCAGGTACTTATAGACAAGGGCAACAGCTGTCGTGCCATCGACATCATAGTCGCCATAGATAAGGATCCGCTCCTTGTTGCCGATGGCTTGATTGATCCGCTGGACAGCTGCATCCATATCCTTCATTAAGAAGGGGTCATACAGCTCGCTCATCCTCGGCTCGAGGAAGTGCGCCGCCTCATCAACGCTCCTCACTTCCCGCTGCACCATTAGTGATGTGATGGAGGTGAGGAGCTTATATTTCTTAGCCAGCAGGCAAGAGATCTTCTTCTCTTCGTCTGATAGCTCATTTACTTTCCAGTGGTTATACATGGGTCTATTTATTTCTTCCCAAATATACCCATTTTAGTATAAGTCTCGTCACCGGAGAGAGCTGAGGTGGGGGATTTTCATTCCTTACGGGTTACTCGGTTACTTACACAGTGGGGTCTCATCGTGGGGTTGTCTCCTTGCCGGATGATCGGATGCTCTTTACTATCTTGCAGAAGCTGCTGTAAAGCGTAGTATACGAGAGCGATGCACCAGAGCAAATTGAGCTCTGATGCATCGCTTAATTTTTTTTTTGCCCAAAAGGCAGTAGGAGCGGTTTACTCCACGCTCTTTAGGGGCTTGATGTCAAGCCTTACCGGCTGGGTCAGGTTGTCGGGATCCAGTATCTCGTCAAGCTGCTCCTTGGAGAGGATCCCCTTCTCGAGCACTAAGTCTACAATGCTCCGTCCGGATGCCTGAGCCTCCTGAGTGAGGTGGGTCGAATTGTCGTAGCCGATGTAGGGGTTAAGAGCCGTAACAATGGAGAGACTATCGTATACCTGCTTGCGTGTATGCTCAGCATTGGCCTTAATGCCATCAATGCAGAACTCCCTCAGGGTGTCCATAGCACGCATCAGGAGGTCGGAGCTCTCAAAGCAGCACTGGACCATAATGGGCTCCATAGCATTGAGCTCCAGCTGTGCAGCCTCACCTGCCATAGTCACGCAGACGTCGTTTCCTATCACCTTCATGGCGATCTGAGTGATCACCTCAGGGATGACAGGATTTACCTTACCGGGCATAATGGATGAGCCGGGCTGACGTGCAGGGAGGGTGATATCTCCGAGCCCGGCAAAGGGACCACTAGAGAGGAGGCGCAGGTCATTGGAGATCTTGCTGAGCTTGACGGCTAGGCGCTTAAGGGCTGCGGAGTAGCCTACCATATGAGAGGTGTCAGAGGTGGCGCCTACGTAATCCTTGGTCGGCTTGATGTCCCACTCGGTGATCTTGCGGAAGGCCTTGATCACTGCCTCACGGTAGCCGGGCTGAGAGCAGATACCTGTACCGATGGCTGTGGATCCCATATTGAGTACGAGGAATTGCTTGGCAGCGTGCTCGAGATTGGGGATCTCCTCCTCAAGGATCGAGGCGAAGCCATTGAAGGTCTGCTCGTGAGTCATCGGGACGGCATCCTGGAGCTGGGTGCGACCGATCTTGAGCATTCCACGGAATTCTTTTGCCTTCTTCCTTAGAGACTTGATCAGCTCATCAAGATGGGGAGTGAGGTCGAGGAATGTAAGGTAAAGTCCGATGTGTGCGAAGGTGGGGTACGCGTCATTGGTGGACTGAGAGAGGTTGACGTGGTCGTGGGGATCACAGTGCTTGTAGTCTCCGTGCTCGTAACCAAGGATCTCAAGGGCCCGATTGGCGATCACCTCGTTGGCATTCATATTAGCCGACGTACCTGCTCCTCCCTGGAACATATCGATGCAGAACTGATCTCTCAGCTCGCCCTCGCGGATCTCATCGCATGCCTGGCACATAGCTTTATAGACGTCCTCTGGAAGCTCATTGAGCTCGTGATTGGCCATAGCTGCTGCCTTCTTTGTGATCGCCATAGCCTCGATGAAGCGAGGATAGGTGGAGAGCTTGAAGGGGGAGAACTGGAAGTTGTCCATCGCTCTCTGGGTCTGAATACCATACAGGTGATCCATAGGGATCTGCATACTACCGAGTAAGTCTTCCTCTGTACGCATCTTGGGATTTCCCATAATAATAGTTGTGCTTGTTATGGATTGATTAGTTGTGATTTGATTATGCTACAAATGTACAGATTATTGTTGACTGTAACGTAGAGAAAATCTGTGATTATTGGGGTGACGCATTTGAGAGTCATTGGTCAGTCGTATGATAGCATCTGCAGAGATGTCTCTCTGACACGTAGTCAGGTCCCTATCCACTGAGAGTCATACAAATAGATGAGGCCGGTCGCTCGAAGACCTCGGAACCTATCAATATGGTAGGGTGGATATGCGCCCATCGGTCAAAGCCTAGCGGATGACAGATACCTATGGAGTGGACACACTACCCTGGGCCTGAGGAGGATTATACATGTGGCTGTGAAACTCTATGGTCTTAAGCCCACTCGCTCGGCATGGGAAAGGTAAGGGCAGACCGAGTTTATAATGCAGCAGGAGTGCACCCTCGCTCTGGATTTTCTCTAATACCGATATTAGTCGCGACTAATACCGGTATTAGAGATCTCTTTTATCGGTATTAGATTGGTGCGATATTTGCCCTGTGGCGAGAGGTTGCTGCAGAGGCAAAAAAGAGTGCCTGTGGTCATCCAACCACAGGCACTCTCCTACTTTATCTATAGAGATAAGGGTCTCTTATCTCATTCCTTACTTTTCGTCCTCAAGGGAGTGGACAATGAGACCGGAGCGGAGCTTCGGCTCAAACCAGGTTGCCTTGGGGGGCATGATGTTGCCGGTGTCAGCGATCTTCATGATCTGCTCCATAGTCACAGGATAGAGTGCCAGGGCCATGATCATCTCACCACTGTCGACACGGCGCTGAAGCTCCTCGAGACCGCGAAGCCCACCGACGAAGTCGATGCGGTCACTGGTCCGGAGGTCACCGATATTGAGGATGTCCTCAAGGATCAGGTTAGTTGATACCGTCACATCCAGGATGCCGACAGGATCGCTGTCATCGTAGGTGCCGGGCTTGGCGGTGAGGGAGTACCACTGACCATCAAGGTACATACTGAAGTTGTGGAGCTTATTGGGGTGGTAGACCTCCTTTCCCTTACACTCTACATCAAAATTCTCCTCCAGCTTCTTGATGAATTGCTCCTTCGTCAGTCCATTCAGGTCCTTGACCACACGATTGTAGTCCATGACGTGCAGGTGACTGGCGGGGAAGGCAACTGCCATAAAGTAATTGTACTCCTCCTTGCCGGTGTGATTGGGGTTGGCCTCAGACCTCTCCTTACCCACACGAGCAGCGGCGGCAGAGCGGTGATGGCCATCGGCGATATAGAGTGCAGGCATCTTGCCAAACTCTCTTGTGATGACCTCAATGTCGCTGTCATCGCTGATGACCCAGAAGGTGTGGCGGAAGTCCTCCGGAGGAGCGACGAAGTCGTACTCCGGCTCGGTCTTGCGATACTTATCGATGATCGCCTGCAGGTCTGCATTGTCCGGGAATGCGAGGAAGACAGGCTCCATATTGGCATCGAGGACATTGACATGCTTCATACGATCGTCCTCCTTGGCCTTGAGCGTGAGCTCATGCTTGCGGATGACGTTATTGAAGTAGTCGTGTACGTAAGCACCTACCACAAAGCCGTACTGGGTACGATCGCCCATAGTCTGGGCATAGAGGTAGTAGCAGGGCTTGTCTTCTTGTACCAGCCAGCCTTCCTTGACAAACTTGTCCTTCTGCTCACGAGCTGCGGTATAGACCTCGGGGTCGTGCTCATCCTTACCGGTGGGGAAATTGATCTCCGGGCGGATGATGTGGTAGAGGGACATCGGGTTGCCTTCGGACTCCTTACGAGCCTCCTCGGTATCAAGGACATCGTAGGGACGTGAGCTGACCTTGATGACCAGATCCTTGGGAGGGCGCCAGCCCTTGAATGGTTTTACTGTAGCCATTATTATTTGGATAGTAGTGGTTACTTATTGACTTGGAACTTCACCTCTCCTTCGCTGAAGAGGGCAACGATCTGATGGGCAGCAGCGAGACCGGCATTGATGTTGGCCTCGACAGTCTGAGCACCCATCTTCTTGGGGGTGGAGAAGTAGCGGTCACCCAGCTTCTCACGATACTCTGCATCCATATCGGGCATAATATCGGTGAGATACTTGAGGTCTTCACGCTCCTGCATAAGCTTCAGAAGTCCTGCCTCGTCGATGATCTCCTTGCGAGCAGCGTTGAGGAGGACACCGCCCTTGGGCATATTCTTCACAAGGTCATAGTTGATGGATCCCTTGGTCTCCGGTGTGGCGGGGAGGTGCAGAGAGACAATGTCACAGGTCTTGTAGAGATCCTCCACATTGGTGAAGTTGGTGACATCCTCGTACTCCTTGGGGGAGCGCTCCTTGCCCTGCTCAAAGAAAGGCTCAAAGCAGTAGATCTCCATACCGAAGCCGCGTGCAATACGAGCAGCGCAGCGGGCGGTGTGACCAAAGGCGTGGAAGCCGATCTTCTTGCCCATCAGCTCGCTACCGGACTTGCCATTGAAGCGATTGCGTGCTGCGAAAACAAGCAGACCGAAGACGAGCTCTCCGACAGCATTGGAGTTCTGTCCGGGAGTGTTCTCTACGATCACGCCCTTCTCCTTGGCATACTGGGTGTCAATGGAGTCGTATCCGGCTCCGGCGCGGACGATCACCTCCAGCTCCTTGGCGGCATCAATCACCTCCTTGGTGATCTTATCACTGCGGACGATGAGGGCATTGGCGTCAGCGACTGCCTTCAGCAGCTCGTCCTGGCTCTGATACTTCTCCAATACCTCCAGCTTGTAGCCGGCGTCCTCCACGATCTTGCGGATCTGTGGCACTGCAGCGGAGTTGAAGGGCTTCTCGGTAGCTACTAATACTTTCTTAGTCATTGTGATATCAGGCGATAGTGAGTTAGAGGATCTCCTTCTCAAAGTCCTGCATGCACTTGACGAGTGCCTCTACGCTGTAGAGGGGGAGCTCCTTCTCAAAGTCCTGCATGCACTTGACGAGTGCCTCTACGCTGTAGAGGGGGAGTGCGTTGTAGAGAGAGCAGCGGCAACCACCGATGGAGCGGTGCCCCTTGATGCCCTCCATACCTCTCTTCTTGGCGAAGTCAAAGAATGCAGCCTCCTTGTCTTTGTACTCGTCAGCGAGGACAAAGTCTACATTCATCAGAGAGCGATCCTCCTTCCTGGCTACACCACGGAAGACCTTAGAGCGGTCGATCTCGTCATAGAGTACCTTTGCTCTCTCTTTGGCTCTCTTCTCGAGCTCATCGAGACCACCGATCTCCTTGAACCACTTAAGCGTCTGCTGCATCACGTAGATCTGGAAGACGGGAGGAGTATTGTAGGAGTCGGGGTGATCAACGTGAGTCTGGTAGTCGAGGATCTTCGGGATGGTACGACCGGTCTTGCCGAGGGCATCCTTGCGTACGATCACAAAGGTGACACCGGCAGGGGCGATGTTCTTCTGAGCACCGCCGTAGATGCAGATGTACTTGGAGAAGTCGATGTGACGGGTGAAGATGTCAGAGGACATATCAGCGATCAGTGGCACACCAACCTCAGGATCCTCACGCAGCTCCGTACCATAGATGGTGTTGTTGGTGGTGAAGTGGAGGTAGTCGTACTCGTCCGGTGAGAGCTTCGGGAGCTCGGGGTAGAAGGTGTAGTTGTCATCACGGCTGCTGGCGATTACGTCAACATCACCTACGACCTTGGCCTCCTCGATAGCCTTGTGGGCCCAGTTACCGGTATCGACATAGGCAGCCTTTTTCTTAAGGAAATTGACTGCGTGAGCATAAAACTGCAGGCTGGCACCTCCTCCGAGGAAGAAGACCGTGTGTGTATCAGGGATCTCGAGCACCTCCTTGAAGAGTGC
>QWBY01001412.1_pt1 | contig 14741 bp, 12 predicted proteins | sample 1972471 | NCBI WGS metagenome assembly QWBY01 (sample SAMN09866722, study PRJNA288562) | Human gut metagenome isolate term6_stool, whole genome shotgun sequencing... | reverse complement strand
CCTCCATACGGACAGACCAGGCAGAGCAAGCCTTGCCCTAGACCTTATGGAGGAGCTTCGCGCCTACCTCGTGGATCGCTTCGTCCTGACTGTCATCAATAAGCGACAGGTCGCACCCTCAGACTTTATCGCCCAGGGCGAAAACGGCTACATCCTCAGAGACGAGCCCCGCAAAGAGCTCCTAGCCGCGTGGCAGCAGCGCAAGCGAGAGGAGATTATGCACCCTTTCCTTCAGGAGCGGATACCGATAGGACTGCTTCCCTATGCTCAGGCATTGCTCTTAGCCCGATGCCTCCGAGGAGACCTCGACGACTACCCTGTCTTCCTAATCCAAAGCTGATGTACCTACTTGTCACCTACGACGTAAACACCGCCTCGCCTGATGGTGCTAGGCGCCTTCGCCAAGTGGCGAAGATATGCCAAAACTACGGCCAGCGAGTCCAGAACTCGGTCTTCGAATGCCTCGTCTCTCCCGCCCAAAGGGCCGAACTAGAGGCTGCGCTCACGGATACAATCAACCTATCGAGCGACTCCCTGCGCATCTACCACCTCGGCACCAACTACCAGTCTAAGATCACCACCATTGGCAAGACAAAGGGCGTAGACCCCGAGGGCGTGCTACTCATATAGCACTCAGCTTCGTTTTCTCTTGCTTGTACTCCTCTGCGAATGCCAAGCACTCAGTAAAAAGGCAGACTATTCGCATGCGTTGAGATTCAAAGACATACCGCCTCGCAGTCACCGCCAACGCACCGATACACCCGCTTGTAGTCTTCTATTCGCAATGGATCAACGTCTAGTCCTCTATTTATGCGTATCTTTGGGCATCGCAGTCGCACCCCACTGGGGTGCGTGAATTGAAACCTCAACATCGTGGCTCGTCACCGCTAGCTCATCAGTCGCACCCCACTGGGGTGCGTGAATTGAAACCTCCACTGGAGTCTGGATGGGTGGACTGCTGAGTTGTCGCACCCCACTGGGGTGCGTGAATTGAAACCGTAGTCCTTGTACATAAATGTTATCGCCTGCTCGTCGCACCCCACTGGGGTGCGTGAATTGAAACATCGTCGGGTGGAGCTTGCTGGCTAGTGGCTTGTGTCGCACCCCACTGGGGTGCGTGAATTGAAACCTCGGGCTTGGACACGCCCTTAGCACGGAGCGAGTCGCACCCCACTGGGGTGCGTGAATTGAAACTAAGGTCTAGCCGCTAGTCGCTTGCGGGTCTCTTGTCGCACCCCACTGGGGTGCGTGAATTGAAACATTCAACACTTTACGACTACGAGACTCATCTACGTCGCACCCCACTGGGGTGCGTGAATTGAAACGCTAGGTTGCGTAAGTTCCGAATCCCTGTGCTACGTCGCACCCCACTGGGGTGCGTGAATTGAAACTGTACCATTGCTGATCAGATCTCGCCTGAGCATAGTCGCACCCCACTGGGGTGCGTGAATTGAAACATCAACCAAATAAGGCTGTAACTCTCGAGACAGCTGTCGCACCCCACTGGGGTGCGTGAATTGAAACTCCTTGTTAAGACCAAATGCGCATAAGCGTCATGTCGCACCCCACTGGGGTGCGTGAATTGAAACTTGAGGTAGTACTCAACAATGTAACGATGCTGAAGTCGCACCCCACTGGGGTGCGTGAATTGAAACAATCGGCTACGGGAGCCGTACCGGTCTCAGCTGGGTCGCACCCCACTGGGGTGCGTGAATTGAAACTCAGCACGATTATCAGAAGCAATCTTTTCATTAGGTCGCACCCCACTGGGGTGCGTGAATTGAAACCCGTTGCGTGACAATGCCCACTCCATCTCGTAAACGTCGCACCCCACTGGGGTGCGTGAATTGAAACCTGAGGGTGATCTACAGACAACTCAGCGATGTAGCGTCGCACCCCACTGGGGTGCGTGAATTGAAACGACACTTGCGGATTGTACGACTGCTCGATGATGGTCGCACCCCACTGGGGTGCGTGAATTGAAACTTATGCTGTAGGCTCTCGATCTCGTCGATGACCGGTCGCACCCCACTGGGGTGCGTGAATTGAAACTTTCCATGACGAAACTCTTTAATGATTAACTTAAGTCGCACCCCACTGGGGTGCGTGAATTGAAACTTTGGCTCTGTTTGACCTTTCCAATTATTGGAGGTCGCACCCCACTGGGGTGCGTGAATTGAAACCATGATTATTACGAAACAGATTAATAATAGCTTTGTCGCACCCCACTGGGGTGCGTGAATTGAAACTCCGCATCGGACGAGCAACGGCTCCGTGGTCGTAGTCGCACCCCACTGGGGTGCGTGAATTGAAACCGCCGATATATGGCGGTTGACCTCAAGGCTGCCAAGTCGCACCCCACTGGGGTGCGTGAATTGAAACTGAGTGATGATGTACCTGCGTAGCTGCTTGAGCGTCGCACCCCACTGGGGTGCGTGAATTGAAACTCCTGTTGGATCTCCTCGAGCGTGTCGCTGGCGTGTCGCACCCCACTGGGGTGCGTGAATTGAAACCTCTTCACCGACAAGAGATGAACCACTAACACAGTCGCACCCCACTGGGGTGCGTGAATTGAAACATACGCATCCATTGCTCATCTGTACGAGCTTGGGGTCGCACCCCACTGGGGTGCGTGAATTGAAACGTCGCTCTCTAGCTGGGACTCGCTCCTGGTGTCGTCGCACCCCACTGGGGTGCGTGAATTGAAACGACGAGGTGTAGCGTAGCCCTCACAGAGCAAGTAGTCGCACCCCACTGGGGTGCGTGAATTGAAACATACGTTGCCACTGCTCATCTGTACGAGCTTGGGGTCGCACCCCACTGGGGTGCGTGAATTGAAACTTCAATTTGATTATTTGGTTGCAATGCACGGGGGTCGCACCCCACTGGGGTGCGTGAATTGAAACGTCCCACTCGTCCGTGTTTAGCTCGGTGCGGTGAGTCGCACCCCACTGGGGTGCGTGAATTGAAACTCCTCCAGCAGGTAGCGACGCGTGTCCCCCTCGGGTCGCACCCCACTGGGGTGCGTGAATTGAAACTTGAGAGCCTCGTAGCTCATAACATCAGGCACGAGTCGCACCCCACTGGGGTGCGTGAATTGAAACGTATAGTGGTGTCACTTGGCGATTACATTTCAAGTCGCACCCCACTGGGGTGCGTGAATTGAAACGACTCAGAAGTTGCAGACCGAGAAGCTTGAATCTGTCGCACCCCACTGGGGTGCGTGAATTGAAACTCATCATAGATAAGACGCTTACTACCCACGTAAGGTCGCACCCCACTGGGGTGCGTGAATTGAAACCGATTACTTCCGATTCTCCGCCCGCCACCGTCACAGTCGCACCCCATGGGGTGCGTGAATTGAAACAGACGATACCACTGGATAGCCTCCAGCGTTGCGCCTGTCGCACCCCACTGGGGTGCGTGAATTGAAACTTCTCCTCTTCCTCCCTAGCACGCCTAGCACGCTGTCGCACCCCACTGGGGTGCGTGAATTGAAACACCCAGCTTCAGCTCCCCGACTGGAGCTACGAGGTCGCACCCCACTGGGGTGCGTGAATTGAAACTATCTCTTGATAACCCAAAGCTGAGAAATGAGGGTCGCACCCCACTGGGGTGCGTGAATTGAAACTTTTAGTAGCCATTTAGAGGGTGTTTAGGGGGTGTCGCACCCCACTGGGGTGCGTGAATTGAAACTAGTCGCTTGGTTATCTCCTTGTCCATGCGCTTGGTCGCACCCCACTGGGGTGCGTGAATTGAAACCCCGATAGATACCCAGGGAGTATTACAAATGGTAGTCGCACCCCACTGGGGTGCGTGAATTGAAACTCCTCCAGCAGATAGCGACGCGTGTCCCCCTCGGTGTCGCACCCCACTGGGGTGCGTGAATTGAAACTATGTCGGTTCTTTTCACCCGCTTCGTGGGGCAAAGTCGCACCCCACTGGGGTGCGTGAATTGAAACGGCTCGCCCGACAGCTACCTAGACGTGGACTATCGGTCGCACCCCACTGGGGTGCGTGAATTGAAACATCTGAGGATACTTCGGATACTCTAGATACTCCAGTCGCACCCCACTGGGGTGCGTGAATTGAAACGTTCGCAGGCTCACTCTCCTTCATTGCGACCTTCAAGTCGCACCCCACATGGGGTGCGTGAATTGAAACTCGGCTGTGGCTAGCTCGGTGACCTCCTTCTTGACGTCGCACCCCACATGGGGTGCGTGAATTGAAACTATGTCTCTATGGGGTACTAGTAATCTCATTATTGTCGCACCCCGCGCGGGGTGCGTGAATTGAAACGCGTCGTCCTCGATGATGAGGAGTGCATGTCGTGTCGCACCCCGCACGGGGTGCGTGAATTGAAACTCACCTTTCTTCGTGCCGATGTCGCAAGTGTACTGTCGCACCCCGCATGGGGTGCGTGAATTGAAACTTTGATGCGTCTTCCGTTTCACGCTTCGTCCAAGGTCGCACCCCGCACGGGGTGCGTGAATTGAAACGCATCAGAAAGGGGAGGACAAAAGCTCCCTTGGGGTCGCACCCCGCACGGGGTGCGTGAATTGACGGCGTAGGTGCTGACTGTGGTGCTTCTGGAGAGTGATTTGCTGGCACTACGAACACGATGTTAGCCCGAATAAGATGTCGGCACGAACACGATGACAGCCCCCATGAGCGGAGACGCTTGTGGAGGCTGTCTTTATGTTTAGTGGATCTCTCCTCATCCCTCACTCATCTCTCCTCATCCCTCACTCATCACTCCTCACTCCTCATTCCTCACTCCCATTTTGAGGTGCTGGGGAAGGGAAGACACGAGCCTACACGTCGCTACTCGTGAGGGGCGGTGGAGTAGGGATATGGGCAGGGCGGACACATTATATAAACTTCTCTATCCCTCGTTTGTCGCTCATGTGTAGCTCCTGACTGAGCGATTATGATGCGTTTGCTCTGGTTGGGGAAATTCGACGCCGGCTCGTTACAATAATTTAGAGCTGGCTACATATCGAAATGGCACCATGTCGGGGAAAAGTGATTTCCACGTGGATATTTCGAAATATCCAGGTGGAGAATTTTTATTTTCCACGTGGGGAAGAAAAAATTCCTCGGAGGAATCAAATGAAACTTCGGAAGAAATGAATGACGCCCACGTGGAAAATAAAAAATATCCACGTGGAGATTTGAGATTCCCCACGTGGATATTCGAGAAAGGAGGGTATCGGACGAATTTCCTCGTAAAGATATGTAAATGGAGATTAGTGGTTAGTGGTTAGAAGTTAGAGATTAGAAATTAGGGATCGGAGGGGGAGAGGTTAGAGATTAGGGCCGACACATTATAATATAATGGGCTTATCTATTCCCCGCTTGTCCTTATGTGTCGCTCCTGAAAGAGCGAATATAATTCGTCAGTCCTGGGGGGAGGGGTGGTGTGTTGCTGTATATACCTTTTTATTTACCTTTGTATGCAGATGGTCCTTGGGCTAATCACAGAACTTATAAGTTGTCAAGATGAGACTATATGCCCCCCTCCTACATAGTATGCAGATAAGAAGAGTGCCTCTAGGCGTATTGTCCTCTCTCATTGTGGCTATCTGTCTGCTCGCCTCATCTTGCCAGCAGAGAGAGGCTGTTACGTTTACCGCGGCTGAGCGTAAGGTTGCCGATAGTCTGGTGCGGACGGCTCGGGATATCGACTCGCTGACCCATCTGCAGGCACGCTTGCAGCGTGAGGGGGACCTGCTCGGAAGCATCGTCGCACTGCGAGTCTTGGGTGATGCGCAGCGCAATGAGAGTGCTTTTGACGAGGCGTTGACTACGCATAGTGAGGGCTTGAAGCAGGCGGAGGCTATACAGGATACGCTGGAGTGGGTGCAGGCACTCAATAATGTGGGTACGGACTACCGGCGTATGGGCATCCTGGACATTGCTCAGGAGTATCACTACCAGGCGTGGAGTCTGTGCAAGGGTACTACGGACACCTCTTTTGTGGCAATCAAAAACCAGGCTAAGTCTCTCAATGGTCTAGGCAACATCTACCTAACGCTGGGCAACTATGAGCGTGCCGACAGTGCTCTGCGCAAAGCTCTCGTCGTGGAGCAGGAGCTGGGTAGTATGGTGGGTGTGGCGATCAACTATGCCAATCTGGGCTCTATCTTCGAGCATCGTGGTGAGATAGACTCGGCGTGGGTGTACTATAGGTACTCGATGGAGGCCAATCAGAAGGCTGGGAGTACGTTAGGTATCGCTCTGTGTCACTCTTACTTTGGCTCTCTCTATGAACAGGCGCAGCAGTATGACCGCGCTGCTGAGGAGTATGAGGCTGGTTACCAATTGATGCAGGACTCTAAAGATGAGTGGCACAAGCTGAACCTGCTCGTAGCTCTAGCCAGCATACACAATGCCACCCGAGATGATGCGCAGATGCTCTACTACCTCGAGCAGGCACGGAGCAATGCTGAGAATATACAAGACAAGGAGCACCTAGCTGATATCTACACCCTGTACTACAAGTACTATAAGCGTCACGGTGACTGGCAAGCAGCACTGACGTACTATGAGCGAGCTACGGAGATGATGCAGAGCTCTCTAGATATGGACAAGTTCAATAGGATGCAAAACACGAGCCTGAACATAGAGCGAAACATCCAAAACAGGAAGATGAATAAAGCGAAGATCACGCTCGAGCATGAGCGTGCAGAGCGACGTATAGAGAACGTCACCTTTGCGGTCATCGTACTGCTCCTGCTGGGCTTCTTCGGCTTCTTTCTCTACATTCAGCGCATACAGCGTCGCAACCATAAGGAGCTCAAGAAGATGTCCTCGATGCGGGAGACCTTCTTCACCAATATCACCCACGAGTTTCGCACGCCTCTGACCCTTATCCTAGGCTTGAGTCAAGAGCTTCAGCAGGAGGAGTCGGAGCAGATCAGAGAGCGCGCCGAGAGCATCGAGCGGCAGGGGCAGGGACTCCTCACACTCATCAATCAGCTACTAGACATCTCCAAGATCAAGTCGTCTGTCGGTGAGTCGCGCACTTGCCGGGGCAATGTCACGACCCATATTGCTATGATTGTCGACTCTTATCGTGACTATGCCTCTAGTCGAGACATAGAGCTGACCTACCAGCCCCAGGATCAGGTAGAGATGAGCTTCGTGCCTGACTATGTCAATAAGGTCTTCAACAACCTGCTCTCCAACGCCTTTAAGTTCACCCCACCTCAAGGCAAGATAAGCATCACCCTATGGCGCGCCGATGACTCTGTGTGCATCGATCTATCCGATACGGGCCATGGTATGGATCAAAAGACCATGGAGCATGCCTTCGACCCGTTTTATCAAGCTGAGAGCGACTCCAAGTACATTGGTACAGGCATAGGACTAGCTCTGGTTAAGCAGATCGTCCAGGCGTCTAAGGGGCAGATCTCCATCGAGAGCAAGCTGGGCGAGGGAACCACCTTTCACATCATCGTGCCGATCATCAATGATCAAACTGCTCCAGAGCAGACTCTGTCGGCTGCTACGAATACGCCTCTGCTACCACATCAAGAGACCGATCTACAGGATAGTGAGTGTGAGCAGGACGAGTCGTGTCGCCTGCTCGTCATCGAGGACAATCACGACATAGCCCATTACATCGGGTCACAGTTTGAGGATCACTATAGTGTCTCCTATGCGACCGATGGCGAGGAAGGCTTTAGAAAAGCCGTGGAGCTCGTGCCTGACCTCATCATCACTGATCTGATGATGCCTGGCGTCAATGGGCTAGAGCTATGCCGACAGATACGTAGCAACGAGATTGTAAATCACATACCGATCATCGTCGTCACCGCAAAAGTCTCTGAGGAGGAGCGCATCAAGGGTATAGAGGCAGGAGCGGACGCTTATCTTACCAAGCCCTTTAACACGACCGAGCTGCGTATGCTGGTAGAGCGGCTCCTCGATAGTCGCAAGACGCTACGCCAGAAGTTTGCTCAGATAGTCATCAAGGGGCAAGAACCGGACGAGTCCGAGACAAATAAACTAGAGGAGGCCGATATCACCTTCCTGACCAAGGTGGCTGCGCTAGTGGATCAGCAGATCAGCCAAAACAAGAATACCAACGTCGAGGAGATCGCCAGCAGTCTCTACATGAGTAGTCGCCAGTTGCACCGCAAGCTGAAGGCTCTCACGGGCTACGCTTCCTCGGCTTATATCTTACGGCTCAAGATACGTAAGGCGTGTGAGCTGATGGACGCAGACGCGGAGATGAGTCTCACAGACGTTGCCTACCAGAGTGGCTTCGATACTTACTCGAACTTCTCTCGCTCATTCAAGAACGTCTGCGACATATCTCCCTCTAAGTATAGAGACCAGAAGAGTCTCTTGCCCCGCCAAGACTAAATCACGGAACTAACACAAGACAACTAGTGCCGTGTGGCTTGCTACACGACACGACATCATCGCGAGACTGTTGCAACAGTCTCATCGCAGGAGGTTGCTGACGACTCACAGCACCCTCCTCTTTTTTTGTCCTTGCCTATAGCCTGTGAGCCTCCTCCTCGGCAAACTCCAGTTTCCTCCGATGAAACTCTAGTTTCTCACCTACGAAACTTTAGTTTCACCTAGGTGAAGTTAGGGTTTCAAGCTGATGCACTGATAGTTAGCTGGAGGAGAAAAATAAGGGCTTTGGGGGAAGCATTTGCTTTGCACTATAGTCTCGGTCGCGATCGCTACTTGAGACTGTTGCATAAAGGCGAATTGCTGTGTTGCTTTCGGGATTCGGCTTCGGTCACATACGGAGGTATGCTCCCTTCAGGCCTCACCCTCAGCGTCTTGCGCTTCATCCTTTCTGCAAAGTCAGGACAATCTTGCTTGCAAGCTTGTGAGACTGTTGCAAAAGTCAACAGTCTCTACTTGAGTGCTCCATTTTGACCTTTACGCCTGCATTTCATCGAGAGATGGGGTGGGGGTGAGATCTTATCCTTATTTCCTCACTTATCACTGGTAAGCACTTATACACTAGCGCGTTATGATACTTGTCATGTCCGAAATTGATAAGTGGTGGTATGTAATCCTGTCCGATTTTGATAAATATTTGTCCGCAATTGATAAGAGATTTCGCGATTTCGAGGTCTAACTTTGCAGCAGAAACAAGAGGAATAGATCCCCGCCCATGTTCACGAGATGAACATTAGGTCGACGAGCTACCTCTCTGCTCAGGATTAGTTACGAACCCGTAATTGCAAATCGTATGAAAAATAGACTTCTCTCCCTCCTTCTCTCCCTGCTTGCCATTACAACATGGTGTACGGCGCAGGATGTAGGGATCAAGACCAATCTCCTCTACTGGGGGACTGCTACACCCAATCTAGGTGTCGAGGTTCGGGTCGCACCGCGCTGGACCATAGACCTATCGGGTGGGTACAACTTCATCAATCCGATCAATAAGGAGACGGGGATGAAGTGGCTACACTTCTCCGTCCTACCCGAGGCGCGTTACTACCTCTGCGAGGCGTTCAACGGACACTTCTTCGGTCTACATGGGCTCGTGGGCTTTTACAATGTCAATAGGCTCGACATACCCATAGGTCGCCTCAAGCACCTCAAGGAGTACCGCCTGCAGGGGTGGGGATATGGTGTCGGTATCACCTACGGATATGAGTGGGTACTTGCTAAGCACTGGAATCTGGAAGCCTCTATCAGTGCGGGCTACGCACTCTTTGACTACACGCGGTACAACTGTGAGCACTGCGGCAAGGTCGTCGCCAAGGAGCAGAAGAATTACCTAGGCCCGACGAAAGCGACCCTCTCACTCATTTACCTCTTCTAATCGTACAACTCCACCAAAAGCAGCAGAAGATATGAAACACACTATATTACATCTCACGACGCTCGCTCTAGTTGCTCTGGCGATGCTCTGGCTCCCGACAGAGGGTGTAGCTCAGGAGGCTCCTAATCCACTAGAGGGGCTCAGAGTCAGCTCTCAGACGGTCGCAACGAGACAGGGAGCCAAGGCGGTCATCGACTTTGATCTAGACCTTACCCAGATGCAGCGACTGAAGAGCAATACGGTGCTAAAGGTAGTGCCGACGCTACGGGCCAACGATGGCTCTGACCAGCTCGACCTGCCAGCGATCTCTATCTCAGGTCGTACGCGGGCTATCATGCTACGTCGTATGGGCGAGGAGGTCGATGTAGTTCGCAGCAAAAGCGGTGAGCAGCACTACCACTACACGGCCGAGGTACCCTTTGCACTATGGATGAAGGACGCCTCACTACTCTTTGACGCTAAGGGCTACGGCTGCGCCGGCTGCGACCTAGGCGACTACACCACCATGCTGACACCGCATGCGCTAGCTCCGCTCTATCAGCCCACTTACCGCTATGCGATGCTCGTACCTGAGGGCGAGGAGACCAAGAGACGAGAAGAGAGCCTCACGGCTATGATTACCTTCCCAGTCAATAAGACGAACCTTAATCTGAACCTCGGCAACAACCGCGCTGAGCTCAAGCGTATAGACAAGAAGCTCCAGGAGCTGACGACCAATAGTGCGCTGACCGTAGACGCTCTCTCACTAACTGGATATGCTTCCCCAGAGGGGCATGCAGAGCTTAATCAGAAGCTCTCCGAGGGGCGTGTAGAGAGTATAGCTGCTTACCTCGTACGCACCTATCCACGCTTCAAGGGGCACTACACTTCACGCGCCATGGGTGCCGACTGGGACGGACTACGAGCCGCCATCGAGGAGAGCAGCGTAGACTATAAGGAGCAGATACTACAGATCATCCAAGAGACTCCTGCCGACAAACGCACCGAGGCTCTCCGCGCTATAGACAAGGGCAAGACTTACGCTCACCTGCTACAGACTTACTACCCGCCCCTACGTCGCACGGTCATCACCTTCTCCTTTGTGGTCAAGGGCTTTGATCTAGCCGAGGCGAAGGAGGTGATCAAGACGCATCCGACGCATCTCAGCCTAGCCGAGGTCAATCTGGTGGCTAATAGTTACCCAGCCGGCAGTGCCGAGCGGTACGAGACCTGGGCGATCGCTGCAGATGCCTTCCACAATGCTGTCGAGCCAGCGACCAATGCGGCGATCATGGACTTTGAGGCGGGTCGCTATGCGCAGGCCGTCAAGTTACTAGAGCGCTATAAGAAGAATACGAAGCTCTACACCATCCTGGGTATCGCCTATGCCTACAATGGGCAGTACGACGACGCTCGTACCTACCTAACCAAGGCTGCACAGCTCGGCCTGCCCGATGCTCAGTACAACCTCGATGAGTACCTACACTACATGCAGGACAACTTCTAAGCAGATAATCAAACTAAATATTCACCACTAATCAGATCAACTATTATGAAAAGTAAGCTTTTCCTACTGAGCCTCGTGGCTCTCACGCTCGCCTTCACGGCGTGCAACAAGAATCAGGACGAACCACAGTCCACGACAGACGCTACCATCAGCGTCGCAGTTAAGTCGGCCGACCTCAGAGCTTATGAGGATGGCGCAGGCAATGAGGACAAGAAGGTCCAGAAGCTAGCCGTCATGGTCTATCAGGGAGATGCACAGGTAGCCTACAAGGAGGCTGACAACGCCAGTGCTCTCGAGGTCACCAAGATTCAGACGACAGCTGGTGCTAAGACACTGGTCGTCGTAGCTAACTATGCTAACAAGAATCTCAAGGGACTCTCCCTAGCTAAGGTCAAGGCACTCACGCACACGCTTTCTGCTGACGACCAAGACCCCACAAAGGGTACCTTCATGCTCACCGCAGAGCCTGTCTCCGTCAACCTCCAGAAGGGCAATAACTACTACGGCTACGCAGATGGTGACGGTAATCGTCTTTCTATAGATAAGCCTATCGAGCTCCAGCACATCCATGCTGGTATGGCTCTAACGAACCTTACTGTAAAGTTCGCAGAGTCTTACAAGAATCTCTACAGCGTCAAGTTTGACGAGGGTCAGCTGATAGCTCTCATCGCTAAGGCTCAGTCCAATGTCTTCGGTAAGCCTCTAGTCAACACTGATGCTAACTACTTCTATGGTGTCAAGCTCTTTGGCAAGACGGACGCTAAGTACACTCCAGCAGAGGCTAACTACAAGGAGATGGCCGAGCTCAAGATGGATCTCACAGAGACAGGTGAACAGGAACGCAAGGGCTTCTATATCCTAGAGAACAACTCCGCCGAGCACCCCACCATCCTCTGCCTCAAGGCTACGCTCACACAGGCTGACGGCTCAGACCTAACGGCTGATCAAGCTCAGCAAGCTGTAGAGGCTGGCTGGATCGTATCTACGACAGATCACTCAACCTACTACCCAGTCCTTGTCAACTGGGCAAAGGATGGCTATACCTACGCGGACGGTCATACGGCTAAGAACGCTATCGAGCGCAACAACAAGTACGAGATTGCACTCACAATCACTGGCCCTGGTACGAACTCACCTGAGGATCCAACCGCTGAGACGGCCAACCTAGACGTCAAGTGTACAGTCCTACCTTGGGTCATTGTCAGGCAAAACGTAGTCTGGTAAGACCACGTCCTCACAGATAGCTTTAGAGCCACCGAACAATGTTGTGGTGGCCCTAGAGCCGTCTCTAACCACTCGGAGAGTCTGCGTCAAGCGCATGATCATACTTCCTTCATAGTACTTTCATAGTCAACATACGGATCCCAAATGTTTGACGGCAGACTCTCCTCTTCTCTCTTCACTTTAAGCACCCCATTGAGACACTAATATGAATATCATACAGAGATGGATCAATAAGACAGCGACCACGGCGTGGATAGTGTCGATGATAGCCCTCTTGTCTGGCTGTATCGCAGAGGATCTAGAGGACTGCCCTCAACCATTCGAACTGACCGTACGGGCTGTAGATATCTCCAACAAGGATATAACCTCTGATGGGGATGTAGAGAATGTGATACTCTTCACGTTTGACGAGAGCGGCAAGCGCCTGGACAAGATCCTCCTCAACGCCGAGGAGATCAAGTCGCGCAAGCCTATCCACATCGAGCATTACGGCCCTAAGTCGCTAACTTTCGTCGCTTGGGGCAATGTAGCTCCTGCAGACATAGCACGACTAGAGTCCGTACAGCGTATCGAGGATGTACAGATGCCGCTACAGCGTACAGACGGCTTTGGGCAGTACCCCACAGACCTTTTCTCCGGTCGACTAGACCGAGAGCAAGTCTACGGCAAGCTCGAGCTAGGCGAGCCTGCTACAATAGACATTTACCGACGCACCTGTCAGGTCAATGTGACAGTCCTAGGCTATGAGCAGTGGCTCGGTCGCCAGGCTGATAAGCGACAAGCTTTTGACCCGACAGACTACGCTACAGCCCAGATACTCTTCGGCAAGTCCCTAGACAACTACGCTATAGTTGATACATACGATGGTAACCCCACGACCTACCGTCTGACGGGCTCTCTCGATGGCTCTACGGGCGACTACCGAATAGCACCCTTTAGGGTCTACCCTCCTATCGAGAGCAAGCCATTCCAGCTAGACTTCTACGTCGGCGACAAGTGTCTGGAGAGCTTTACCAAGGACTCACGAGGCACGCTCCTACTACCTGAGATAGGCAAGATGCTCAACGTACTCATCGACATGCGATCTGGAGATATATCCGTGCAGGTCGTTGTGACCCCGTGGAATGTCGTACATCAGTTTGTCATCTACTAAAGTCTCATTCACATGCAAAGCTTGAAATCCTATGAAACCATATAGACCTATACTTACAACGCTGCTCGCACTATCGGCACTCCTCTTGACAGTGCTCTCAGGGTGTAAGCGCAGTGAGCTGAGAGAGACTTTAGAGCCTGCCACCGTACAGCTCTCTATCCCGTCGATGACCCTGCGCGGGGGGCAGCTCCTCGTGGAGGACTTGCCCGTGCAGACGATCCGTATTCTAGTCTTCAATAAGGCGGGAGGAGCTCTAGATGCACAGCAGAGCTTTAGCACTCCGACCGATCTCAGCGACTGGCTACGCGTGAAGGCTCACGAAGGAGAGAAGGATATCTACGTCATTGCCAACGAGAGCCCGGACATGAGCCTAGCTCTGAACAGGATCGTCTTCATGCAAGACCTACTCGGCATGGCTATCCCAGAGACGGACCCCAGCAGCGTGACGAAGCCCAAGCCGATAGTTATGATAGGTCAAGGTACAGCTACCCTTACGAAAGAGCAGACTACCAAGACCGAGATCGCACTCATTCGCTCGAGAGCTAAGATCACGCTTGACTTGAAGCAAGAGACGGCGACCGATGACGAAATCATCATCCGTAGCGTGTCGATCAGTCGCTTGCCTAAGACCAGTATGCTCTTGACACCAAATCCTTATAGCTTGGGGGCTACATGGATCTACAGCAAAGCTGAGGAAGCTACGCTAGTCAACAACGCAGAAGCTACCTCTTACATCGCTGACAAGACGCTCTACACCTACGAGAGTCTCGATAGCGATACGGCAGGTCATGCGCCTATACTGACCATCGAGGCTCTATACAATGGAGTCCCTACGACTTATACGGCCTATGTCAACGATGCGACGAGTAACGCGAATCATCACTACGCACTGCAACGCAATCATCACTACCAGCTGACAGGTACAATCACCAAGATTGGAGCGCACAACGCATTACTGCTGAAGACGGAAGTCTTGCCCTGGGATGTAGAGACGAGTGAGAAGAAGCTCGAGGTGCCTAAGATCGTGAGCCTCTCTCCCGATCCTACAGCAACTTACTACGTGACCGATACGGAGG
>QWBY01001783.1_pt1 | contig 14780 bp, 18 predicted proteins | sample 1972471 | NCBI WGS metagenome assembly QWBY01 (sample SAMN09866722, study PRJNA288562) | Human gut metagenome isolate term6_stool, whole genome shotgun sequencing... | reverse complement strand
AGAGCGACCTAAGGAGCGACGAGGAATCTAGAGTTTGTACTACGCAGTTAAAGTGAACCCGAAGTACTTACTGGAGATCCTCACGTCAGGGCTTTCGCCCCTCCTCAGGATGACTGGTTTAAGAGATTGATAGCACCAACAGGATTTGAATTGCCATCCTCCACAAATTCACCCACAAAAAAAGAGGGGGTGCATTTCCCCCTCTCTCATATCTCCTATAGTTCTTTTTGTTCTTGGTATTTTTTGATTTCGTAGGAGTACTTTCTGCTTTGTGCTTCTAGTCGTCTTATGATTTTTTCTATAGATCTTGCTGCTTTGTTAATATCTAGCTCTTTCATTCTTATATTTGTTCTAAAGGCGATATCTGCGATCTTGCCATTTATGTCAGAGTATTCTGAAATTTTGCTTGGTAAGTACACCATAGCTGCAAGCTTCTCATCAAATAACAAGAGGTCTCTATGAAAATCTAGGATTGCTTTTTGACTTCTATCTAGATTTTGGTTTACAGAGTGAGCCTTGTTTCCTCTCATGAAATTGCCTAAGAAATTTCCTCTAAAGATATTTAGACCTGTAAAGTCAGATTTAGATCCAACTTTTCTACCTGTTGTGTTTAATAGCCTTAGGACAGATCTTGCTTTTATTATCATCTTGTCAACTTGAATTTTATTCTTGTTTACTTCTTCCATTTTTAGTCTTGTTTCAGTCATTGTATCCTCCATTGGATTATTTACTTTATTTATACCCATTTTCCTTAATTTTTAAAGTTTGTCTTATAGCTTATGATTAGTATAGTTATAATGTATATACAAAAAGAGAGGTAAATATGGCTGAAATTTTATATTATAATCCAATAGATATGGATAAATACGATAGATTTAAGAAAATTGCAGATGAAAAGAATATAAAGATTGTTGAGGTTGGCAAGGACCACCTTGATGATAAGATTGGACATCTATTAAATATTGAAGGTTTTGATGAAAGTCACACTCCCGCTAAAGAGGAAGATTACGACCTAGACTTTGATTTCATCTTGTTTAATGGTTTTGAAAACGAAGAACTGTTTGAGTTTTTGGATGTTATTAGAGAAAATGGAGCTGGTGTTCAACACAAGGCTGGTATTACAGAAAATAATGTGAAATGGACACTCAGAGAGCTTCTTATGGAAAATGATAGAGAAGCGAAAACAATGGGGCTAATCCACAAGATAAATAGTCTAATAGAAAAGGCAGAAGGACTAAAACAAACTTATGGAGAAGATGAGAAGGTTACAAATCTAATAGATGAGATTTTGACTTACTTTAATGATTCTTCAATATTTGAGATAGAAACAGCACAAAAATATTACCTAACTCTCCTAGATGAGGTGCTTAGGGTAGAGAAAGAAAACGAATAAACCACTAAAAAAGAGCAGATATTTATTATATACTGCTCTTTTCTTGTGCATATAAACCACATTCTATATTTTCAAATTTTTATTTACCTATTTTTTCTTCTCTTCCGTAATAGAAGAGATATTGTTGGGTGTAACCTGCAAGATCTCCAAAGTATTTTCTAGCGTAGTCGTCTACTTGTTTTTTGGGAACTTCTTTTTTGATAAATAAAGCTTCCATTACTCTTTTGATCCACACATCTACTGGAAATGTTTCTCTCCTGTGGTAGGCAAATAATAAGATACAATCTGCAACCTTTGGTCCAATTCCAGGAAGTTCCATTAGTTTTTTCTTTAGATCAGCACTTTCTAGCTCTTGGTCTCTGTCAAAGTCTAGTGCTCCTTCATAAATCATGCGGCTTGCTTCTACTATTCTTTTGTCTCTAAAGCCAACTCTCGCATATTCTCTCAATTCTTCTGGACTAACATTCATTAAATCTTCCGCTTTTGGGAAGGAATAATATTTTCTCCCCTTATATTCTCCAATGAACTTGCCATATCTTTCTGAGATTATCCTAACTGCTTTTTTTATCCTAGGGATTTAAGTGTATCATCTATAGCTATTTCTTTTTTGATTTTCTCATAATCAGTGGATAGGTCAAAATAATCATAGAAATATTCGTAGAAATCCTCTTCACTGATATTTCTAATGAGGCTACTCCCATCTTCTAGCTCCAAGACATTTATAATCTTATCCAAAAAAACTGCTGTATATGATCCATCTTCTTCCTTGTAGAAGTTAAAACATTGTCCACATTCAAAAATATGGGTCGGATTAAAAGAGGCCTCCCTTAGGATAAGCCCCTCATCTGTTTTTTCTAAATTTATCTTTCTTTTTTCTAAACTTTGGTATCTGTTCACTATTTTATCCTTACTGCATGTACTGCAAGTCTTTGATCGTCATAGTCATATTGGCAGGTAGATAGAGTTACTATTGTATCATCTTCTGTAAACTCTCTACTTCCAAGGTCTACTTCTGAGTTGTTTTGAAGTTTTTCAAAGTATGGAATCTTGTCAGCATCATACATAAACTCCAAGGTTCTGTAGTCATAGTCTGAAGGGATTCCGTAGGCAGAAAATATTTCATATTCCCTAAGACCTTCTTCTGTTGTGATATACATTGTAGTATGTTTTTCTGCAAAGTCTTGCTTTCTATATTGGTCAAGCGGAGTAAACATTGACTCAAGCTCCAAATGGTGACCGTAGATTACGGTATTATCATCATTTAAATCGGTATTGTTGTTAGTATCCATAAAGATGGATCCTGCCAAATCATACTCCTTGTTAAGTCCTTTTCTTAGGTAAAAACTATTATCATCTGCATGGAGAAGCGGATATTTGATAGGTGTGCCAGGTATTTCTATAACAGCAACCACATCTGAGTTTTCTTCCTTAAACTTCTTTAATAGATATAGGTTTTGTTTTTCTAGCTTTTTAAGTTTTTCTTCTGGACTAAGGTTTTCGTCACCATCACCTATTTCGTCTTGACTTTCCTTGATAAGCCCTGCTATATGTTTATTATTTTGTATATTGGTCCAATAATCGTAGCCTCTCTTTCCAAGGATAGCTAGGCATACTATGATTATGATTAAAAGAATAAATCTAATAACCTTTCTTAATGTTTCTTTCATTTAACCACCTTTGTCATATCTTTAAATTTATCTTATTCTTAGTATAATATACTATAATGAAGATATTATGAAAGTTTAAAAATAAGGAGTATACAATGAAAGATTATAAATTATTTGTAGGAACTGTTTGTCCTTTCTGTAAAAAAGTAGAAAACTTTATGGAAGAAGAAAACATCGAACTAGAAGTTGTAAATATAAATGAAAATAGAGAAGCTATGGAAGAATTAATCGAAAAAGGTGGCAAAAGACAAGTTCCTTGCCTCTACCACGATGGCGAATATCTCTACGAATCAGACGATATAATTACTTTCCTAAAGGAAAATAAATAAGGAGAATAGATGATAAAGTTAGTAGCATCAGATATTGACGAGACCTTAGTCGATATAGACAAAAACGTACCTCAAAGAAATATCGATGCCATCAAAAAAGCCAAGGAGCTTGGAATTATCGTAATGCTTGCCACAGGACGTGGTACTTACGAGTTGTTTGATATACCAGAACAAGCTGGTGTCGTTGAAGATGATAGATTTGTTATTTGTTGTAATGGCGCAATAATAATGAACCTCGTAACTAAAGAAATAGTTCATTCCATGGGCCTAAAATATGAATATGCCAAGGCAATCCTTGACTACGCCTACGCTAACGGTCAAACTTGTTATATCTATACTGTAGATAACAAGTACGGTCTAAACCTAGATCGTGATTCCTATGCAGAAACTCAAATAACTGCCCTAGAAGATAATAATATAGACTTTATAAAGGATAAGATAATCCTAAAAGCTATAATAAAAAACAAGGATATGAACTATCTGCAAGGTTTAGAGGTAGACATAGCAAAACTAACCAACTATGATGTCGAAATCGCCTACTCTTCTGATATGTTTATGGAAGTAAACGCCAAAGGAGTAAACAAGGCAGTCGCCCTACAAAAAGTCTGCGACCACTATGGAATAGACATAAAAGATACCCTAGTTATTGGAGATAACTACAATGACGTAAAAATGCTTGAGGCAGCCGGAACATCTGTTGCAGTTAAAAACGCCAGACTTCAAGTAAAAGACTCAGCCGACTACGTAGCAAAAGCCACAAACGTCGAAGGGGCTGTGGGAGAAGCAATAGAAAAATTTATTTTAAACAAATAAAAAGAGCTTGGAATAAATTCCAAACTCTTTTTTCTTTTCCATTTTCCTACCAAACTTCGTAATTTTCCTTGTAATATCTGTATCCAAAATATATTAATAGACCTACTAAAACTACTGGTAGGAGCTTAACTGCAAGGCCTACAAAGCCTCCTACTAACATAAGTGGAAGAAGAAGTATACCAACAATTAGAAGGATTGGTAGGCATACTAAAGCTAAAATTAGCCCTAGAAGTCCAAAGCCTAACTTAAATATAAATTTGAAAATCCCAACTCCTAATACTGGCAAGAGTATAAGAGCTATTAATGCTTGTATCATAATCTCCTCCATCAATTTTATTAATATCATTATACAGATATTTATATAATTTTCAAGTTATTTAACTTATATTAAATTTATCTTTAAATATTTTAATATTCTTTAACTACAATATCAAAAGTTTGAGTAAATGTTTCATTTGGATTGAGATAGTAAACTTTCTTATCTAAATCCATAAAACTTTTGCCATTATATGTTGGCTCAAGGCAGATATATTCTCCAAGAAAATCTGACCAAATGGTGTAAACTGACACATTTTCCTTGCTTATAATATCTATAGCAAAATCTTTTGTTTTAAAGGATAAGTCTTTTTTATCTAAGAAAATTGAATCTGGAAGATCTTCCTTGTTGATACTTACGCCACTGATATCAAGATTTTCGTAGCTTGTCTTAAAGTATGGGTGGAAGGCTGGAGCTAGAGGAACTTTTTTGTCATCTTTATTTTCAACTATAAGTTTTACCTCTAGTTTATTATCTACAAGTTTGTAGCTAATCTTAAATGAAACTTTTTCGTAAGGGCCTATTCCATCCAAGCCCAAAAGAAGATAATCTTCGCCTTCTTCTAGGATTTTCCAAGTTAAATCTCTCCCAAATCCGTGGCTTTTTAACTCTTTTAACAAATTATCATCAGAAAAATTAGGGGCGCATACATGCATACCGCCCCTAATTTTGTAGCTATCGGCTAATTTTAGACGAGATTTTGGGAAGAATACAGACTTTTCTCCATAGGATAAATCCTCTACATAAGCTCCGTCTAAGTTTATATGTGCCGCTAGCTTCCTATTTTTAATTTTTTTCATTATTCAGCGATATTTGGTTCTGTTGGTTCTGGTCTTTGGCCAAGTTCAGCATCAAGGATATAGATTGAGTGCCAATCATCTCCAACTCTTTCTAGTCTTGTGATGATTTTGTTAAATGTTTCTTCTTCTTCAACTTGTTCGTCGATGTACCATTGGATAAAGCTTCTTACTCTTTCATCAACTCCGTTTGCTTCTTTGGCAATGTTTGTGATTCTTCTAGTAACTTCTTTTTCGTGTTCTAGAGCAGATTTCATAACATCAAGAACTGATTCATAATCTCCTTGTGGTTTAGCGATTGCTTCATATACTGGTTTGTATCCAACAGATTGAAGGAAGTTTTTCATACCTTCTCCGTGGAAGATTTCTTCTGATACTTGGTGGTCTAACCATGTTGTAAATCCATCAAGGTCAAGGTCATCTGTATAAGCTGCCATTGCCTTGTAGATATAAGCAGATTCGAACTCAAAGTTCATTTGTTCATTAATTAAATCCATAATTTTTTTGTCCATAAATCATTCTCCTTCTTCAATGTAATTATCATATAGGACATATATCCCATATATTTTCATGTTTCTTCTGATTACTTCTTCAATTATCCTTGTAATTGAGCTTGGGAGGATATCAATAGTAAAAGAATGGTCCTTGATTGTAAACCTATTAGATTTTATAATAGCTTTATCATTCAGTTCTTTAAAAATATCCAAGGCCACAGACCTTTTGAAACTGTCATCTAAGTCGAAAGTGACAGGATAGACCTCACTTGTCTCTTTCTCATCTATAATTTTTTTGATAAGCAGTAAATCTTTCATAATCCTCTCCTAGTAAAATATTACCCATTTATCAAAAAAACTAACTTTTTACTATTATTATCTTTTATTTATAACTAATTGTTTTTCTCTTTATTTTCCTTATGTTTTTCTTCCATTTCTCTAAAAGAAAATACGCATCCACAATAGTCTTGCCTATATAAGTCGTACTTTTTAGAAAGCTCTATGGATTTCTTGTAGCCATTTTTCTTCTTAAAATCAGAATACAAATATTTGACACCGTATTGTTTTTCCAAGTCTCTCCCAATCTCATTTAGCCATTGACTATTCTTATAAGGCGAGATTGACAAGGTTGTAGAAAAATATTCATAACCCTTATCTCTTGCGTATTTTGCGGTTTCTTCAAGCCTTAATTTATAGCAAGCATAGCAGGCATCACCACCTTCGTGGTCATCTTTTCTTTTTTCTGCAATTTCAGAAAAATCAGTCATAGAATTTTCCGGAAAAATTATTTCAGATTCTATATCTAAATCTTCTTTTAACTTTCTTAGGGTATCGACCCTCTTGCCAAGCTCACTTGCAGGATATATCATGGGATTATAGTAAAACATGTCGATTTCAAAATCATCATAAATCCTATCTATAACAGCGGTTGAGCAAGGGGCGCAACATACTTGCATCAAAAGCTTGGGTTTTTTCCCAATTTTTCTATTTTCTTTTATAATCTCTTCCATCTTGAGATTGTAATTTATCTTTTGCATAAGACCTCTTTACCATAATTTTCAATTTTATTATACTAGTTTTAGCTAATCTTTATAAAAAAATAAACCGCAAGATGACTCCTGCGGTTTTGTATTTTGTATATTGTATAAAAGTAAATAATTATCTCTTTGAGAATTGAGATGATTTTCTAGCCTTTTTAAGACCAGCTTTCTTTCTTTCTTTCTTACGAGAATCTCTTGTAAGGAATCCTGCTCTTTTTAGAGCTTGTCTATAGTCAGGGTTTGCTATGATTAGAGCTCTTGCGATTGCATGTCTAATAGCACCTGCTTGGCCTGTATATCCACCACCGTTAACATTGATTTTGATATCGTAGTTGTTTAGGTTTTCTGTAAGTTCAAGTGGAGATTTAGCTATTACTTTTAATGTATCATAGTTAAAGTATTCATCTAAGCTTTTCCCGTTTACTAATAGATTTCCGCTACCAGAAACCATAGTACATCTAGCTACAGATGTCTTTCTTCTTCCTGTTGATTGTATAATATCTGCCATCTAAGTCCTCCTTAATTTAATTCCAAAACTTCAGGCATTTGGGCTTCGTGATTGTGTTCACTGCCAGCATACACTCTAAGCTTTTTAGCCATAGCTCTGCCTAGTTTGTTGTGTGGAAGCATGCCTTCTACAGCGTGAGTTACGATTCTTTCAGGATGTTTATCTTTCATATCCTTAAATTTAGTAATCTTTAGTCCACCGCTGTATCCTGAGTATCTTTGGTATTCTTTTTGGTCTTCTTTGTTACCAGTAAGAACGACTTTGTCAGCATTGATAATAATTACATAGTCTCCAGTATCGTAGTGTGGAGTAAATGTAGGTTTGTTCTTTCCTCTTAAGATTGCTGCAACTTGACTAGCTAGTCTACCTAAAACTTGTCCTTCTGCATCAACGACATACCATTTTCTGTCGATTTGATCAGGAGTTGCAGTCCATGTTTTTTGATGTTTCATAAAATTCCTCCTATAAATTTTTCGCCTACTATATTTAGACACCGCTCCTAGTAGGTGGCGGCTTTACTCGTCCTGACATTTATTTATAATCGCATTCAGGATTTGCGATTTCATCGAAAAGCTTCATAAAAGAAACCTTAAGTCGACTCACATATAATACTATAAAACCCTTGATTTGTCAACTATTATTTATCTTTTTGCTATTAATTTTTATATTCTTCCTTTAGGTCGAAGGCGTGGTTCATAGGTCCAGATCCTTTTCCTAAGTCTAGCCCATCTCTTAGACATCCTTCAAGATAGGTTTTTGCCTTTCTAATTGACTCATAAAGATCATATCCCTTAGCGAGATTTGCCGCAATTGCTGATGATAATGTACAACCTGTGCCGTGAGTATTTGGATTTTCTATTCTTTCTCCCTTTATCCAAACTCCCTTGTTATTTCCAAAAAGAAAATCATTGGCATCATTTATGGCATGTCCTCCTTTTAAGAGAACATTTGTCTTATATTTTTCGAAGATATATTTAGCGACTTTTTCCATATCATCTTCATCTTTAATTTCCATACCTGAAATTAATTCTGCCTCTGGTATGTTTGGAGTAATAAGAGTCGCAAGAGGGAAAAGTTTTTCTATCAAAGTTTTTATGGCGTCATCTTTTAGAAGTTTTGCTCCTGATGTTGCGACCATTACTGGATCTAGGACTATATTTTTAGCCTTGTAATAACTTAGCCTTTCTGCTATTGTTTCTATTAACTTTTTGTCAGATACCATGCCTATCTTGACTGCATCTGGGAAAATATCTGTAAATACTGCATCAATTTGATCTTTTAAAAACTCTGGGCTTACATCCATTATCCCTGTGACACCTGTAGTATTTTGAGCTGTTAGAGCTGTGATAGCCGATTCGGCAAATACTCCATTAAAGCTCATAGCCTTTATATCTGCTTGTATTCCTGCACCGCCAGATGAATCAGATCCTGCGATTGTTAGTCCTACTTTCATATTTCCTCCTATTATTTTTACATAAAAAAAGCAGAAGACTTTATTTTCATAAACAAAGTCATTCTGCTAAATTCTCGCGTTCCTCCGTTGGCATTATCCAAATCAGGTTAGGTCGAGGGGACTACCCTCCTCTCAGATCTTTCAAGAACTCCCTTGCTTTCAATATTCTAAGTCAATTTTAATTCTTTTGTATAATTTTGTCAAACTACAATACCCTGTGGTTTTTACTTGTCAAATTTTTGTAGGTGGTTGGTGCAAATAGCAGAATCATTGGGTAAAGCTCTAGTCTACCAAAAAGCATGGCAAAGGTTAAGACTAATTTAGATAATTTACTCATTGATTCAAAGGTAGTTATAGGTCCAAAATCAATTAGTCCAGGTCCTACATTGTTATAGGTAGTAGCTACTGCAGAAAAGGCTGATTCGAAGTTGTTAGTTTCAAGTGTTATGATTAACATAAACACTACAAATAACAATATATAGACAAGGATATATTTGTTTATTGAATCTTCCACATCTCTATCTACTTTCTTGCCGTCCATTTTATTTACATTTACTCTTAGAGGATTGATTGCCTTTCTTACTTGATTGATAGCTGATTTAAAGACAACTACGCACCTTGATACCTTTAGTCCACCTGCAGTTGATCCTGCAGATCCACCTATAAACATAAGCAAAATCAAAATATTTCTGGAAAATAATGGCCAAGATCCAAAATCAACTGATACATAACCTGTAGTTGTAATTATAGAAGATACTGTAAATAAGGATGATACACTTGAGTAAACTTCATCATGGTACATACTTCTTACGTTAAAATAAATTAGTAGAGCAGAAACACCAACTATTCCCAAATACCACCAAAGCTCTTCGCTCTTGAAGGCTTGTTTGGCTGAACGAAATAGGGCAAAATAAAAGATATTAAAGTTTATACCAAAGGCTAGCATAGCAATAGATAAAACCATTTCTATATATCTTGAGTCATAATAGCCTATTGAAGATCCTCTGTTGGAAAATCCACCAGTTCCAGCTGTTCCCATGGCATGAATTATAGCATCAAATAAATCCATTCCTCCAAATAATAAGAAAATCATCGTAACTATAGTAAGAGCTATATACATTAGATAAAGCACTCTCGCTGTTTGAGATAATTTTGGAGTGATCTTTCCAAAAGTTGGACCCGGTACTTCTGCCTGCATGAGGTTTGATGATTCTTTGTTTGATTTAGGTAGGATTGCTAGGGTAAATACTAGGATTCCCATTCCTCCAATAAAGTGAGAAAATGATCTCCAAAAAAGAACAGAATGAGGCAAAAGTTCTAAATCGTGGGCAACACTTGCCCCGCAAGTTGTAAATCCGCTTGCCATTTCAAAGAAAGCATCTATAACGCTAGGATAGTTACTTTGTGTTAGATATAGGGGAATTGATCCTATAACTGAGAAAACAATCCAGCAGGTTGCAGTAATAAACATAGCCTCTTTGGTAAAGATATGCCCTTGGCTAGATCCATTTCTAACTAAAATCAAGCCTAATATAAGAGAAATAGCTATGGGAATTATAAAATTTCTAATATCAGTAAAACTTTCTTTATAGATTAACCCAACAAGTAGAGGCAGACTCATAAGCATAGCCAAGACTTGGAGGAGTTTTCCTATGGTATATTTTATAATTGAACCGTTCATATCTACTCCAATACATCATCTATAACTTGGAAGGTGTGGTTAGTTGTTATAACTAAAACCCTATCTCCCAGAGAAATCATAGAATCTCCATTTGGAACTTCGATTTGTCCATCACGCTCCTCATGTTTGATACAAGCTATCAAGGTATCTTCTCTTATATTTAAGTCTCTTAGCTTTTTATTTAGAATGTCAGAATGCTCTATGGCAGCAAATTCAATTACTTCAACTTGATCATCTTCTAGTCTATACAAAGATGTAATAGATGATCCTCTGGCATTTTCCTTACTTCTTATGATTCTATTGATAACATCACTTGCTACTCTTTTTGGTGTAAAAGTTGTGTCTATATCAAGAATACCTGTCATCTTCAAAAGCTTAGTTCTATTGACCTTGGCAATGATTTTCTCTATTCCGTATTTCTCACCCAATAGAGAAATTAGGATATTTTCTTCATCCATTCCTGTTAGTGAGACCATAGCATCGAAGTTTTCAACTCTAACTTCTTCTAAAACGTCAGGATCTGATCCATCTGCATTTATAACAACCGCATCTGAGAACTTCTCGCTAATCTCTTCTGCTTTTTTCTTATCTATTTCTACGACTGTTACCCCGAATCCTCTTTCTAATAAAAGTTCAGTTAAGTGAGTTGAGATAGAACCCGCTCCAATTATTAGCACATTTTTAATCTCAATCCTATCTAAAACTTCCTTCTTGTAGAACCTATCTGCTCCCTCTTTGGCACCTATTATATAAATCTTCTCTCCTTGTTCTAGGACATAAGAGCCGTGAGGTATGTAGACCTTGCCATTGTTGTTGACAATTCCAATTAGAGTGTGGTATTCAGCTGAATATGCATTTAGATCAGATATCTTTGATCCAACTAGGCTAGAACCTTCAGATATGACAAGCTCCATCATGATAGCCTGATCTCTAAAAAAGCTTTCAACATTTAGGGCGTGAGAGTACTTTAGTGCCCTTTGGATATCTTTAGCAGCAATCATTTCTGGATTTATAATCCTAGATGCTGAGGTTATTTCCTCTATGATTTCCTTTTGGTTGATATATTGACTTTCTCTAAGTCTTATGATTATATTTTTTGCTCCAAGTTTCTTAGCTATAGTTGATGCGATGAGGTTTACATCGTCAGATAGGGTAATTGCTATAAACAAATCACAAGAAGAAACATCTGCATCCATCAAGACTTCTGGATCTCTACCGTCTCCAACTATGCCCATCACATCATTACTTGCTAACAATTTATCTAAAACGTCCTTATCATGGTCAATAACTAATATATCGTGACCTTCTTCTGCTAGGCCACTAGTAAGATAGGAGCCAACCTTACCAGCACCCAAGATAATAATGTTCATAAATCCTCCTAGATTATTTTAGTATAGCACTTATCTGTTTAAAATCAACTATAAAGTATAGACTTATTTCTATGGTAACTATACTATTAACTCATTAGTAAAATTTAATTTCTATATTATTTTTGATAAAATTCTTTTCTTAATATATCGAAAACAATTGATGATAGCAAATAAGATTTTTATTTATTTTATTTTGATAATTTATTAAACTATTTAGATTATTATTGACAAAACTATATATCTCTTGTAGGATAGATATATAATTTATCACGCTACCATGTTATAAGGAGTTATTATGAAAAAAGAAAAAACTAAAAGGCTTCCTACTATTTTTGAGGCCTTACTTCCAATTGTTACTATGATTTCACTAATGATCTATGTATTTGTCTTTGCCAAAAATGATGGCGAACCTATCTATGACGCAGCTCACCTTCCTTTGATGTGTGGGATAATTGTTTCATGTTTCGTAGGTCTTATTACTGGAAAAAGCTTTAAGGAAATGTTAGAAGGAATGGTTGAAAGAATTTCTACAACCCTTGATGCTATCCTCATATTACTAACAGTTGGTCTATTAGTTTCATCATTTATGATATCAGGAACTATCCCTGCCCTAATTTATTATGGACTTGACCTACTTTCTCCCAAATTATTCCTACCAATCGGCTGTATCATAACAGCTCTTGTCGGTCTATCTTGTGGGTCAAGTTGGACTGCTACAGCAACTATTGGTATTGCTTTTATGACTATAGGTAAGGGCCTTGGGATAAATCCTGCTATTACTGCCGGCATGGTTATTTCAGGTGCCTACATTGGCGATAAGTTCTCTCCCTTATCTGACACTACAAATCTTGCGGCAGGAGTAGCTAAGACAGGTCTTTTTGATCACGTTAGTGCAATGATATCTACAACTGGACCAGTGTTTTTGATATCTCTTGTTTTATATAGCATCATTGGTCTGAGGGCAAATACTCTAAACTATGATCCAGAGATTGCAGAAGGCATAAAACTTGCCCTTTCCAGCAATTTTAATATAACTCCCCTAGTTCTTTTTCCTATACTAATAATTATTTTGGTGTGTGTCCTAAGAATAGAAGGACTTGCAGGTGTTATGATTTCTGTTCTTACAGGTATAATCTTTTCTTTGATATTTCAAGAAAAAAGATCTCTTGCAGAAATATTTGCTATCCTCCACTACGGTCCTGATATCGTAACTGGCAATGACTTTGTAGATGAAGCTCTAGCAAAAGGCGGTATGGATAATCAAATGTGGACTATAAATTTAATCCTCCTTGCTGTCTCCTTTGGAGGTTCTTTAGAAAAGGCTGGCGTTATAGAAAGACTATTTAGAAAACTAAAAGAAAGAATCAACTCAGTCGGAGGACTCGTACTTGCAACTATGGCTACTTCCATATTTTGTGACGCTACTATGTGCGACCAATTCTTAGGAATAGGAGTTCCTGCCCCTTGTATGAAGATAAGTATGATGAAATGGGACTTTCTCGAAATATGCTATCAAGAACACTAGAAGATGCTGGAACCTTGTGGGCTGTTATGTTTCCATGGACAGCATGTGGTGCCTATCAAATGAGAACCTTGGGAGTAAGTCCTTTGGTATTTTTCCCATTCGCCTTCGTAAATCTCCTAAATCCAATCTACGCCCTTCTTACAGCTTTTATGAAGAGAAATATATTTTGGGCAGACGGATCTTATACAAATATCTTTGGCAAAACTAAGATGAAAAAAATGGCAAAAGCACCAGAAAACGCCAAAGCCCACGCCATAAGTAGACTAGAAATATTAAGAAAAGAAAACAAGGCTCCACAAATTACAAAATAAAAAAACTTAAAATAAATCGTCCCATCACTAGAAAAACATTCCAATGATGGGACGATTGTCATTATAAAATATAAAATTAATCTTCAATTGCTATTTTTTCTTCTGTATAGTCGATATAGGCATCTGATAGTCTTGCAAGAACAATAGCAGATGCAAATAGTAAATATACTACCAAAATTACAGTCAATAGACTAGAAAGAAATATTCCGCCCATACCGTCATTTGGTATAAAGATTATAGTTAAAATTAACAAAACTCCATAAATAAGAAGAGGTAGGATTGTATATTTTAAATATATCTTTATAGTCTTTCCAAGAAGATCCTTACCTATCTTAAAGATGTTTTTAATGTAAGTTCCAATGCTTTCTTTCTTTAAGCCACGGTTATCATCAGCCAAGTAGAAATTTGTATAAGTTATCAATAGCGATAAAACAACTGATACTAAAAACAAAAGTATCATAAGAACTAAGGTTGTAATATTATCAGACCTAGCCTCACTAGTTAACATAGTATTATAAACAAGATTACCACCCAAAAATCCTATAGATGTGGTAAAAGCAATTGTTATAAGTGACATGATGATATTTATTAAAATAAATCTTCCGTTAATTGTATTAATTTGATTTAGATATTCTCCTACAGATCCCATCCTATTTCTAAGAAGTCCTGCAGATAGAGCATATTGGAAGAAAAACGCCAAAAAACTTGTCAAAGCTGTTCCTATAAGTTTAATAACAGTTGAATCTCCTCCGATTTTTTCAAATAACATGCTTGTTATAAATGAAACTACCGCTCCTATCAAAATCACAAGAACGACAGAGGATAGTTTGTATTCTCTTTTCATAGAGCCTCCTTTTGAATAAATTATATCATTTATGGATAATTCCCACAAGAAATCCTAAAAGTATAAGCCAATTTCGGATACATTGAATTGAGTCATTTTGGGTATAAGGATAAAGAGGTGATATAAATGGATATTAAAATTATATTTAATGAAAAGGAAAATGAAGCGCAAGCTTTTGACGATGATAAGAAAATAGGCTTTCTCCAATATGAAGAAGAGGAAAATATATGGAAGGCTAC
>QWBY01002867.1_pt1 | contig 14813 bp, 8 predicted proteins | sample 1972471 | NCBI WGS metagenome assembly QWBY01 (sample SAMN09866722, study PRJNA288562) | Human gut metagenome isolate term6_stool, whole genome shotgun sequencing... | reverse complement strand
AACTCCCGGAGGACTTCTTCGCCGTACTTATCAATCATCCGTACCAGAAAATCAATGCACCGCTCAAATTCAATATTCTGTTGCATAAGCTCCTCCCGTCATTGTTTTGATCTGAGCTTATTTTACAGAACCTGCCGGAAAACCACATTGAATAGAAATTGATTGTAAATTGACACAATCACTTTAAAAATATCCGCATTTTCTTAAATCAAATATATGTTCGTGTTATGATAGATATACTCAATCTTAACTAGCTATGACGGAAAAACCAGCCTTCCAAAACTTAGAAAAGATCACTTGCTATAGAATTGTAATTTGCTTCTTCTTTGACCCCTTATAAACACAAAAGCTGAACAAACAGGATTTTTCGTCCTACTTGGCAGATTATAGTTCTCTCCTACTTCGATTCCACATTTCCTTTTGATTTGAGAAATATATAAATTTGAAACCTTCAAGCCAAATTCTTTCAGCACATAATCTTTGATTTCCTGATAGGTCGCTTTCGGCTCTGCACTGGTTGCATCCAGCTCATCCAAGTCTAAATCGATCTCTATCGTGTCATCTGGTTTTTGCGCGAGCAACGAGGCAAGCCGAGATGCTTGCATCTCGATTTGCCGACTGCCGCGTTCATCGAGACAAGTACTCTTGTCTCAATGTTGGGACAAAAGAGCTACCGTCTCCACATGCCCGCTCATCCCGAACATATCACAGCATCTCACGCGCTCCACCGCGTATCCTCTTTCATCCAGATACTTCACATCGCGCGCCAATGTGGCGGAATCGCAGCTGACATAGACTACCCGCTTTGGCTGCATCCGGACGATCGTGTCGAGGCAGACACTGTCACAGCCTTTGCGCGGCGGATCGACGACGATGACATCGGCATAGACCTGATTTTTTTCATACTCCCTTGGAAGTACCTCTTCAGCTTTTCCGACGAAAAACTCGACATTTTCCATGCCATTTAATGCCGCGTTCCGGCGGGCATCCTCGATCGCCGGAGGGACGATCTCTACACCGTACACTTTCTTCGCTTTCTGCGCCAGAAACAGGGAAATGGTTCCGATTCCGCAGTACAGATCCCATACAGTCTCCCCACCGGTCAGTCCCGCGTATTCCAGCGCTGTTCCATAGAGTTTTTCCGTCTGCACCGGATTGACCTGATAGAAGGACTTCGGCGAAATACGGAACGTACAGCCGCAGAGTGTGTCCTCAATATAGCCTTTTCCGTAGATGACGCTCTCCTTATCCCCAAGCACCATGCTTGTGCGCTTATCATTTACATTGATGATCACCGTGGAAATCTCCGGGTGCAGCTTGCGAAGCGCTTTTACAAAGTTATTCTTCGACGGCAGCACCGGCGAGCCAAGCACCAGAACAACCATTACCTCACCACTGTGGAATCCACGCCGCACCAGCACATGGCGCAGCAGACCGGAGTCGGCTTCTTTGCCACGACGCTCGCCTCCTCGCGATGGAAGGACCTGGAGCAGGTGAACGCGGCCGGTCTGGCAGCAGCCGATGCCGTCCCTGGCACGACCTTCTGGGCTCAAAACTGGCGCAAGGACGGACTGCAGGAACGGCGCAACCAACTGCTCAAGGAGTATCAATTCTACAACCAGCTCTACTGCGGCTGCGAGTTTAGCCTCGCCTCCTCCAAGGCCATGGAGCGGGAGGCGGAGAAGGAGAAGAAGGAAGAAAGGGAGGAAGAAAGGGAGGAAGAAATGGAGAAAGAATAAGAGGAAGAAATGAAAGAAGAATAAGAGGAAGAAATGGAGGAAGAAATGGAGGAAGAATAAAGGTTTCATCCGATATTTGGAGCAGCAGGAAGCGTAGTATTTTGACCTGTACGGTTGAAACGGGCTGAAAGCCCAAAAGCCCCTAGCCCAGGGCATCGCCCTGGGTATAATAGCAATCAACAAGACGCCCTGTAAGGGCAAAAGAATTGTTTATAGCCTACTTCTTTAAAGCTTTTGCCCTTTCAGGGCGATAGGTTGGTGGTCATAATTACCCAGGGCGTCGCCCTGGGCTAAGAGCTTCTGCCCTTTCAGGGCGTATTGGGTAATTTCAACCGTACAGGTCGAGTATTTTTCCAACACGGCCTGCTAAATTGGGAAAACAACTTGAACAACTTTTACAACTTTGAACAACGCTTCGCGGGGACATTGTCTTTTCGAGGCCCATGCTGACCAAGAGTTGCCGCAAGGGAAACAACTATGAACAACGCTTCGCCAGGACAGCAAGGATGCGCATTCAAGGCGAAGCTGTTCCATTCATGGCACCCTTGTTGTATTTTGTTGTTTACCTTGCAGCAGGATTGCTACACGCAAAAGCGTGTAGGTTGTAACTTGTTGTAAAAGTAGTATTGGTTGTTTTCCCTAACTCAGCAGGATTGTGACACGCAAAAGCATGCAAAGTTCCATTTCATGGTACCCTTTCTCGCCATGGCAAAGCTCGAGCGAGCTCGGTTTTGCACATGGCTTATCGAAAGCGTTGTAACTTGTTGTAAAATTTGTATTGGTTGTTTTTCCTAACTCAGCAGGACGTATTGGCAACAGCACAAACCCGATCACTTGATTTTCCGGATGAACTTTTTTTCTAAGCGAACCAGCGCAAGCTACATGAGCGGGCTCATCAGGCGGACCAACGACTCCCAGAGACGGAGGAGAAGGCCGCGGGAAGCGCCCTCGCGTAGCTGGTCGAGGGGAATGCTGTCGGCCTCATCGTCGAGGAAGACCTGCTTGATACGGAGGGCCATGGCCTGGTCATAGAAAAACACATTGGATTCGAAATCGTGCTCAAAACTACGGAAATCGACATTGGTGGAACCGATGGTCGCCAGGAGGTCGTCGCTCACGAGGAGCTTGCTGTGGTTGAAGCCACGGTCGTAGAACAAGACGCGGACGCCCGCGTCGGCTATCTCCTTGACGAAGGAGCGGCTGGCCCAGGCCACAAACTTGGAGTCGGCCTTGCGCGGAATCATCAGGCGCACATCCACCCCCGAGAGGGCGGCCGTGCGGAGGGCGAAGAGGACGGGCTCGGTAGGCAGGAAGTAGGGGGTCTCGATATAGACATACTGCCGCGCACTATGGATGACGCGGACGAAGCCCTGCTCGATCTTCGGCCAGGGGTCGATGGGATTGCTCGTGACGACCTGGGCGAGACACTCCGTCTGGGGCAGTGATGAGCGTGCGATCGACGAAGAACCAATCAACCAAGAAGGCGCGCTGGAGTCCATAGACGACATTGCCATGGATGCGCACCATCGTGTCGCGCCAGGCCTGCGCGCCGAGGCCCTTCACGTAGCGAAGCGCGATATTCATGCCGCCGACATAGCCCACCCGCCCGTCGAAGACGGCTATCTTGCGATGGTTGCGGTAGTTGACCTTGCTGGTGAAGGCCGGAAAGCGGACGGGCATGAAGGCATGGACCTCCACCCCACCCTCGCGCATCCGCTCATAGAAGCGGGAGGGGACGCTCCAGCATCCCACGTCGTCGTGGATGACGCGCACCTCGACGCCCTCGGCAGCCTTGGCGATCAGGGCGTCGCTCACGAGGCGGCCCAAGGGGTCGTCCTCGAAGAGGAAGAAGTCGAGGTGGATATGGTCGCGGGCCGAGGCGATGTCGCGGAGCAACTGGGGGAAAAACTCGTAGCCGTTGAGGTAGATCTCGGTCTCGTTGCGATGGAAAGCGGGGGCAAAATCCTGACTATCAAAGAGATGGACGAGGCGCTGGTAGAGCGGGGGGATCTTCAGTCTGGCCTGGGCGTGAGACTCCAACATAGACCGACGCGAGAGCTGGTCGAGGCTATGCTGGGAGATGGCACGCTCCTTGCGCACGTTCTGTCCGAAGAAGAAGTAGAGGATGATTCCCACCACGGGCAGGAACATCAGCACGAGCACCCAGGCCATGGTCTTGGCCGGCTGGCGATTGTCGAGCAGGATGGCAACCATCGCGGCAACGGCAAGCGTCATGTAGAGGGCGAGAAATATCCAATGCAAATAGTCCATGCGCGTGGTGGGGATAGGTGGTGGCAGGAGGCTAACAGTCAGCGGGAGGCGCGAAGGGCGCTTCGTCCGGGTTGGACCGATTCCGGTCTATACGGCGCATGACCTCCCTGACGTGATCAGACAGGTCGGGATATTTGCTGATCTCATGCAACTCCAGGGCGGCCTCTTTGTAGCAGGCGCGCATGGCGTAGATCGAGACGCGCGTGGCCAGAAGGAAACCAGCAAACTCGCAGTATTCGCTATCCTGGGCAGCCTCATAGACGCCCACATGCTTGCCCGTCTCCTCCTCGACGCGACGCTGGATTTCAGTCAGCAGCGACTCGATATAGCTGATCACGCGCGGATCGTTGTTGTTGGCGAGGTTGTTGACCATCTCGCACACGTGGGCTATGTTGTCCGTGCCGTCGAGCAGCGAGAGGTAGTAGTGACCGATGTCGTACTGTCTCATCTCGTCATAGCAGTAGCCGAGCATAAAGCAGACCTCATAGAACTGGCCACGCTCCTTGGAGGAGAGTTGATCGACGGATCCTCTCCAAAGGACGAAGGCATTGCGGAGCAGGAGCATCGCCTCGAAGAAGCGCTTGCTCTGGAAGAGCTGCGTGCCGCGATAGAGCGCCCCGGCCAGCGAGCGGGTCGTCACACGGGCCACGGCGCGCTGCTCCTCAGTCATCTTGCCGATCTGTCCGTGGACCAACTTGTCCTTGGCGTCGGTCCACATATACTGGAACTCATCGCGGAGCTGCTTCTCGTTCTTGAGATCGTAGGCCATGAGCAGGGAGCAGGCCGTGGGATGGTCGTTGACACAGTCGGCAGGATTCTCGAGGGTGGCGAGGCGGGGCGTGAGGACGACCGTGGTCTGGAAGAAGAGGGCCTCTGGCGAGGTTTCGCGGGCCACCAGGGAGACCGTGAGGTAGCGACGCTCGTCGGGATCCTCGGGCTGGAAGAAGACGAGCTGGAGGGTGGCACAACGGCGGGCAAACTGGCCGTCGGAGATGAGGGCGTCGGAAAGGACGTAGTCGGCCATCTTCGAGCGAAGCTGGGCGTCCTGGCTGGCGTCCATGACGAGGGAGAGGCCGTCGCCCGCAACGCTCAGGAGCGAGGGCACAAAGGATTTGACACCCACGGCATCTTGGACCAACTCGGAGAGCGTGATGTGATGAACGGCGCTTTCGCGCACAGACATCGTGTCCTCGCTCTTATCCAACTCGTGCTCGCGGATCATCAGGATCAAGCGCTTGTACTGCTCCTCAATTTCCTCAGGGCTGTTCGCGCCGTATTTCTTCCTTTTCTCCTTGACGGTATCCATCCAGCGGACAAAGGCGTCGCGCCAGGAGAACATCTCCTTCATGCTTTGCGTCAACATTCCCTTGGCCCGCGAGGGTTCGAGGTAGAGGTTGTCGAAGAAATGGACATTGACGTGGAGATGGTCTTCGTCGAAGGTATAAACGGCACGAAGACCGATAGACGCAAGGTTGACCTGGTTGCAGATCTCGCGTACCAGTTCGACAAGCTCTTTGTCCACACTCAAGAAGATGGGGTAGCAAAGGCGCAGGAAGGTATCGTCCTTGGCGATGCGCACAAGGAAATTGCCTCCTTGGTACTCATAGCTGGCCACACGGCTTTGGTCTCGCTCGTCCTCCCAGGTGGGCGTGCAGCCTATGCTGGCAAGGGTGGTTTCGAGCAATTGGCAGAGTGCTTTCTGGTCGAGGCGGGGCGCTTCGTTCGCTTTTTCGCTTTCTGCTGCATTAGCAGGTTGCAAGAGGTCTTTCAATTTGTCTATGATCATTTTGATTGTTCCTTTCCTTATTATTATATAGCGTGTGGCAATAGAGAGCGTGTGGTGCCAAGGCTATCGGGCGGCTTCCAGCATAGCGTCGAGGGGCGAAGCTATACGATATCGCTGCCCAACTTGCGTGCCACGGCGTTGCGCACGGTCTGCCAGTTCTTGATCTCCTCCATCATCTGCTTCATCTCCTCGGTACTGATACCGATCGCCAGGGCCTTCTTCAGCCGGTCCTGAAGCACCTTGAGCTGGTGCTCGATGTAGTCGAGCCGGAAGTCCATGACGAGGTGAACCACGGTATCTCGGAGCCGCTCCACGCTCTCCTTCATCTGAAGGCTCTCGGAGAGCTGGTAGGCATCGGTACTCATGCTGGCCGCGAGGGTCTGGATCTCGATGTCGGGATGGTGGCGGAAATACTTGCCCGCATCAAAAGGTCCCTTCTCCGACTGCTCCACGGCTTCGGCGAGGATGCGGTTGTAGAGGGGATCGGAGAAGGCGAGCTGGTCCTGGGCCAGGTCGTAGGCGATATACTGCGCCACGTTGAGGTCGAAATGCTGACCGGAAGTCTCATCCTCCACATCAGGGAGGATCACCTCGCCACCATGGCGGATGACGGTCTCGATGAGCATCTTCTCCACCTTCGAGGCCTGCTGCATGGGACTGGCGGGGGCGAAAGGCTGCGGCTGACTGGCCTGGCTGGCCTGCGCACGCTCCTCCTCGCGCTGGCGTGCCTCCTTGCCCTGGTAGATGAAGCGGTTCATCTGGGCGATGAGCGTATCCTCGCGCACGTCGGTCCTGTGGGCACACTCGCGGAGGTAACTGGCGCGGACAATGGGGTCGCGGATGACAGCAATGCTCCTGACGATCTGATTGACGGCCTCGGCGCGGCGCACGGGGTCGGTGACGCCCTGCAGGAGGGCCTGGGTCTGGAAGACGATGAAGTCGGTACGGTTTTGTTCGATATAGGCCTGGAGCTCCTCGGAGGACCGGCTGCGGGCGAAGTCGTCGGGGTCTTGGCCGTCAGGGAGGAAGAGCACCTTGACATTCATGCCCTCGGAGAGCAGCAGGTCCGTACCGCGCAGGGCGGCCTTCTGGCCTGCCTCGTCGCCATCATAGACGAGGGTGACGTTGGGGGTGAAGCGATGGATGAGCTTGATCTGGGGAATGGTGAGGGCCGTTCCCGAACCCGCCACGACATTCTCCACGCCGCGCTGGCTCAGACTGATCACGTCGGCCTGGCCTTCGACAAGCAGGGCCTCGCCCTGCTTGCTCATGGCGCGCTTCGCCAGGTCGATGCCGTAGAGTTCGTTGGTCTTGTGGTAGATTTCGGAGTCGGGCGAGTTGACATACTTCATGCGCACGCCATGGGTGCGGGTGTCGAGGACGCGGCCCGTGAAGCCCACAACCTTGCCGCTCATAGTGATCCAGGGGAAGATGACGCGGCCGGCAAAGCGATCGGTCAACGAGCCGTCGGAGCGCTCATAGCAGAGGCCCGACTTGAGGAGGACGTCTTTCTGGAATCCCTCGCGCTGGGCAGCATCGGTCATGGCGTGGCCACTGGCGAGGCAAAAGCCCAGGCGAAACTTGCGGATGGTGTCGTCGCGGAAACCGCGCTGGCGGAAGTATTGGAGTCCGATGGCCTGACCATCAGGGTCGCTGAGAAGGGTGTCCTCGAAGTATTTGGCCGCCCACTCGTTGGCCAGGAAGAGGGAGTCGCGCTCCGTGGCCTGGCGACGCTCCTCGTCGGTCAGTTCGCGGTCGTGGATCTCGATATGGTAGCGGTTGGCCAACCAGCGCAGGGCCTCGGGATAGGTCTTCTGCTCATGCTTCATGATGAAGTTGACGGCATTGCCCGCCTCGCCACAGGCGAAGCATTTATAGACTCCCTTCGACGGACTGACGGAGAACGACGGCGTCTTGTCGTCGTGGAAAGGACACAATCCCGTATAGCTCGTGCCGCGCTTGCGGAGCGTCACAAACTCGGAGATGACATCGACGATGTCGGTCGCATCCATGATCCTGTCTATCGTAGCCCGGTCTATCATACTTTGTCTTTGCGTATGAGCTGATTGTCTTTTAATCTTTGCAAAGATACAAACTTTTGGATAACAAGCCAACGATTACCTCAAATTTAATCCCACAATCGTCCTCTGCATGCTGGAGAAAACCAGTTTTCTCGTCTTACGCAACCTTATCACGCCAAAATGCGGAGAATAGAAAAAATTTTTGTACCTTTGCATCTTGAAAAAACAACAAGGAAGTCAATGCGCGAATATACCGACGAGGAGCTGGCACAACTGCTCGACAAAGACATTTTTCACCATATCTCAGAAGCCGCCGACAGTCTGGGCGTAGATTGCTACGTCGTGGGCGGCTATGTACGCGACATCTTTTTGGAACGCCCGTCCAACGACATCGACGTGGTGGTGGTAGGAAGCGGCATAGCCGTAGCCGAGAAGCTGAGGAAGATCCTGGGAAGGCGAGCGCACGTGAGCGTGTTTCGCAACTTCGGGACGGCACAGGTGAAATTCCACGGTATGGAGGTGGAGTTTGTCGGCGCACGAAAGGAGAGCTACAGCCACGACTCGCGGAAGCCTATCGTGGAGGATGGAACGCTGGAGGACGACCAGGACCGTCGCGACTTCACCATCAACGCCATGGCCATCTGTCTGAACAAGGCGCGCTTTGGCGAACTGGTAGATCCCTTCGACGGCATAGGCGATCTATGGGAGGGCATCATCCGCACGCCCCTGGACCCGGACGTCACTTTCTCGGACGATCCACTACGAATGCTGCGTTGTGTGAGGTTTGCCACCCAACTCAACTTTTTCATCGAGGAGGAGACCTTCGAGGCGCTCTCACGCAACGCCGAGCGCATCCGTATCATCAGCGGAGAGCGCATAGCCGAGGAGTTGTGCAAAATCATGGCTTCGCAATATCCGAGCAAGGGATTCTTCGAGCTGCAGCGCTGCGGACTGCTGGGCCTCATCATTCCCGAACTGACGGCCCTCGACCTCGTGGAGACGCGCAACGGCAGGGCGCATAAGAACAACTTCCACCACACGCTGGAGGTGCTGGAGAACGTGGCACGGGCCGAGGAGCGACGCTACGAGCAGGAGAAGCAGGAGAATCCCGAGCAGCCTCCTTTCAAGGCCAATATCTGGCTGCGCTGGGCGGCCCTCTTCCACGACATCGGCAAACCCAAGAGCAAACGCTGGGACAATCAGCTGGGCTGGACTTTCCACAACCATAACGACATCGGGGCCAGGATGGTGCCGGAGATGTTCAGAAGGATGAAACTGCCGCTGGACAGCAAGATGAAGTATGTGCAGAAGCTCGTGGAGCTCCACATGCGACCGATCGCCATTGCCGACGACGTGGTGACGGACTCGGCCGTGAGAAGGCTCATCAACGACGCGGGCGACGACATCGACGACCTCATGATGCTCTGCGAGGCCGACATCACGAGCAAGAACCAGGTGAGGAAGAAGCAGTTTTTGGAGAACTTCCGCATCGTCAGGGAAAAGATAGCCGACCTCAAGGAGCGCGACTACAAGCGTCTGCTGCAGCCGGTCATCGACGGCAACGAAATCATGGAGCTCTTCCATCTGAAACCGTCCCGCGAGGTGGGCGAACTGAAGAAGGCGCTCAAGGAGGCCGTACTGGAAAATATCGTGCCCAACGAGCGAGAGCCGCTCTTGGCGCTGCTCAGAGAGAAGGCCAAGGAGCTGGGTGTGGGATGACCTGTGGACCAGGAAACTGGGTTGTGGGATAAGTCTATGGACCAGGAGACTGGACGAGGACAAGCCTGAGGCCCCAAGTCCGATAGGTAGAAAAAATCACGTACGAGGAGTAACGGTAAAGGCCAAGAGTAGCCTTTACCATTACTAACTCGGAATAATTATAGTTAAAAAAACTTTGCGAAGTACGCCTTTCTGAATGGAAATGGGTACTTTTGCATAGTTGAAAACTGATTGCGTCGCATTAGTTTTCCAATATCCCGCTATCAATCAGAGGATTAACCGCAGCGGGAGAACAAACAAATCGTTTTCAGAAAACAAAAATAAAGAATCATTTATAGGTATGAAGAAAAACAAGTTTTTGCTGTTTGCTGCCATCGCTATGGCAGTACTTACGAGTTGCGGAGGCGGCCAAAAAGGACTGCCAACGAGCAACGAGTATCCGGTAGTGACAATTGGTCCGGCCAACGCTCAGTTGAAGACCACCTACCCTGCCACTATCAAAGGCGTACAGGACGTGGAAGTACGTCCGAAAATCTCGGGTTTCATCACCAAGCTCTATGTCCATGAGGGCCAGGCGGTAAGCGCGGGCCAGGTGCTCTTCGAGCTCGACAACGCCACCTATCAGGCAGCCGTCCGTGCTGCTCAGGCACAGATCAACCAGGCCGAGGCCAGCGTACGTTCAGCTCAGGCAGGCATCCAGACGGCAAACGCCTCGCTCAACTCGGCACAGGCGCAGGCTGCCACGGCGCAGTTGACCTACAACAACAGCCAAAACCTCTATAATAATAAGGTGATCGGAGAATATGAGCTGCAGACCGCTCGCAACAGCTATCAGACCGCTCAGGCTGGCGTGCGCCAAGCTCAGAGCAGCGTTAGCTCGGCCAATGCAGGCCTGAAGCAGGCAGAGGCTGCCGTAGCAGCCGCCAAGGCACAGCTCGCCACGGCCAGGGAGAACCTCTCCTTCTGCTATGTGAAGAGCCCGGCCAATGGCGTGGTGGGCAACCTGCCCTACAAGGTGGGCGCACTCGTCAGCCCGTCCTCGGCACAGCCCGTGACGACGGTCAGCGACATCTCGACCATCGAGGTCTATTTCTCCATGTCGGAGAGCGACATCCTCAACCTCACGCGCAGCAACAATGGTCTGGCAGGAGCCATCAACAGCTTCCCGGCCCTGAGCCTCCAGCTCACCGACGGTTCGATCTACAACCACGAGGGCAAGGTGGTCAAGACCTCGGGCATCATCGACCCGACTACGGGTTCGCTCTCAATCATCGCCCGCTTCCCCAACCCAGAGCGTCTGCTCAAGAGTGGTGGCGCAGGCCAGGTGATCATCGCCAAGAACAATAACCACGCCATCCTCGTGCCGATGGAAGCCACGACGCAGGTGCAGGACAAGTACTTCGTCTATAAGGTGGACGGCAACGGCAAGGTGCACTACACGGAGGTGACGGTAGATCCGCAGAACGACGGCAACAACTATATCATCACCAGCGGACTGAAGATGGGCGACCGCATCGTGGTCAAGGGTCTGACGGGCCTCACCGACGGCCAGGAGATCAAGGCCCTCACGCTCCAGGAGTATGATGCTGCTATGAAGAATGCCGCCGAGCTGGGTGCCAAGCAGGGATCGTCAGAAGGCTTCCTCGACGCCATGACGGGCAAGGGCGACAAGAAGTAAACCAAGAGAGTGCCATCGGGAGGAGGACGCTGTCCGCCTCCCATCATGGTCAACACATAAAAGAAGAAAACAATGACATTTACTAATTTTATCAAGCGACCGGTACTCTCGACAGTGATCTCCATCTTCTTCGTACTCCTGGGTACGATCGGACTGGTGTCGCTGCCTATCGAGCAGTACCCGAACATCGCGCCGCCTACCATCAGCGTGATGGCCAACTATCCGGGCGCTGACGCACAGACGGTGCTCAACTCCGTGGTCACGCCGCTGGAGGAGAGCATCAACGGTGTGGAGAACATGACCTACATCACCTCGTCGGCAAGCAATAGCGGCCTGGCACAGATCACGGTCTTCTTCAAGCAGGGATCCAACGCCGATATGGCTGCCGTCAACGTCAACAACCGTGTGCAGCAGGCTCAGGCTCTGCTCCCGGCAGAGGTGACCAAAGCGGGTGTGACAGTTTCGAAGCGACAGAGCTCCAACGTCATCATGTACTCGCTGACCACGGACGACGGACGCTACGACACGAAGTTCCTCAACAACTACAACAACATCAACGTCTCGCCGGCACTGAAGCGTGTCAACGGTGTGGGTGACGTGCAGAGCCCGTCCACGGCCGACTACACAATCCGTATCTGGCTCGACCCGGTGAAGATGAAGAACTACGGCCTCATGCCGTCCAACATCACGGCAGCCCTGGCCGAGCAGAACCTGGAGGCTTCTCCGGGTACGATCGGCGAGCAGAGCGACGTGGCCTACCAGTACACGCTCCGCTACAAGGGCCGTATGAAGACGTCGGAGGAGTATGGCAACATCGTCCTCACGAGCAATACCAATGGTCAGACGCTCCACCTCAAGGATGTGGCCAGAATAGAACTGGGTCAGCAGTCCTACGGCGTGCAACTGAAGAACAACGGCCATCCTGCCGTGATGGGTATGGTGCAGCAGATTGCAGGATCCAACGCAACCCAGATTGCCAAGGACGTGAAGGCCGAGCTGGAGCGCCAGGCAAAGAACTTTCCACCGGGACTGAAATATACCATCGAGCAAGACGTGACGGAGTTCCTCTACGCCTCCATCGAGGAGGTGATCTTCACGCTCTTCATCACCCTGCTGCTGGTGTTCTTCGTCGTCTATATCTTCCTCCAGGACTTCCGCTCCACGCTGATCCCGATGATCGCCGTGCCGGTCGCCTTGATAGGTACGTTCTTCTTCCTGTGGATCTTCGGATTCTCCATCAACTTGCTGACGCTGTCGGCCCTGCTGCTGGCTATCGCTATTGTGGTCGATGACGCCATCGTGGTTGTCGAGGCCGTTCACGCCAAGCTCGACATGGGCTACAAGAGTGCGCTCACGGCCAGTATCGACGCCATGAACGAGATCTCGAGTGCTATCATCTCCATCACGCTGGTGATGTCGGCCGTGTTCGTTCCTGTGTCGTTCATCGGTGGTATGAGTGGTACGTTCTACCGCGAGTTTGGTATCACGATGGCTATCTCCATCTTGATCTCTGCCGTCAACGCCCTGACGCTCTCTCCGGCCCTTTGCGCCATTTTCCTGAAGCCGAAGGACGAGGAGGCGGAGGCCAACGGTGGCAAGAAGATGTCTTTCGTCGATCGCTTCCACGCGGGCTTCAACCAGTGGGCATCGTGGCGCTGGTCTTCTTCATGGGTACGACCAAGACGGGTTTGATCCCTGACGAGGATACGGGTACGCTCTTCTGTACCATCTCTCTCCCCCCGTCAACGGGCCAGGACAAGACGCTGGAGGTTGGCGAGAAGATCGACGCCATGCTGGCCACCAACCCGTGGATCGAGCGTCGTGAGATGATTGCAGGTTACAACTTCATCGCTGGTGCCGGTTCCGACCAGGCCACCTTCATCATCAAGCTGAAACCGTTTGACGAGCGTAAGTGGGGTATGATAGACCGCGTCAAGTCCGTGTTCACGGGTGCGGGTATCGCAGGATTGTTTATCGATCCGAGTTCGTCCAACTCCGTGCTGGGTATGATCTATAAGCAGACTGCCACCATCAAAGGTGCACAGATCCTGGCCTTCGCGCCGCCTATGGTGTCCGGATTCTCGGCTACCAACGGTCTGACCTTCTCTATGGAGGACCGCACGGGTGGCGACCTCAACAAGTTCTACGACGTGACGCAGAAGTTCCTCAAGGCGCTGGGTGAGCGCGAGGAGATCCAGCGAGCCATGACCTCCTACAACCCGAACTATCCGCAGTATATGGTCAACATCGACGTAGCCAAAGCCAAGCAGGCCGGTACGTCGCCCCAGGCCATCCTCTCCACGATGTCGGGCTACTTCGGTGGTCAGTACGCCAGCAACTTCAACGCCTTCGGTAAGCTCTACCGTGTCTATATACAGGGTAGCCCCGAGAGCCGCATGACAATCGACAAGCTCAACGATGTCTATATACGCACCAACAACGGCATGTCGCCCATCAACGAGTTTGTCACGCTGAAGAGAACCTACGGTCCTTCCAGCATCAACCGATTCAACCTCTTCACCGCCATCACCATCAACGCCACGGCTGCCGACGGCTATTCCTCTGGTCAGGCCATCAAGGCTGTGGAAGAAGTGGCCAAGCAGACGCTGCCCGACGGCTACACCTACGAGTATTCGGGTCTGACCCGATCGGAGCAGGAGTCGAGCAGTTCGACGGGTATGATCTTCATCCTCTGCTTCATCTTCGTCTATCTGATCCTCTCCGCACAGTATGAGAGCTACCTGCTGCCGCTGGCCGTATTGCTCTCCGTGCCGTTCGGTCTTGCGGGTGCTTTCATCTTCACCCAGCTCTTCGGCCATAGCAACGACATCTACATGCAGATCTCGCTGATCATGTTGATCGGTCTGTTGGCCAAGAACGCCATCTTGATTGTGCAGTTCGCCCTGGAGCGCCGTCAGACAGGTATGGCCATCCGCTACGCTGCCATCCTTGGTGCCGTGGCTCGTCTGCGCCCGATCCTCATGACCTCACTGGCCATGGTCATCGGTCTGCTGCCGCTGATGTTTGCCTCGGGTGTGGGCCGCAACGGTAACCAGACGCTGGGTGCTGCCGCCGTCGGTGGTATGTTGATCGGTACAATCTGCCAGGTGTTCGTCGTCCCGTCGCTCTTCGCCATCTTCCAGTGGCTGCAGGAGCGCATCAAGCCGCTCGAGTTCCACGATGAGGAGAACGAGGAGGTGGTCCGCGAACTGGAGCAGTACGCCCAGGGACCTGCCGGCGACTACAAGGTGGACAACGCCCCGATGTAAAATAGCTGAGTAGCCATTCCGCTCCCCCGCCCCACAGGAGACGAGGGAGCGGGAGGCTCCCAAACAATATAATAAGGACACTTATAATAATAGACAATATGACAATCAAAAATATGACGCGCATGACGGGTGGTCGCCTGCTGCTCCTGGCAGGTCTCGCCACACTCTCGCTGACGGGATGCAAGAGCCTCTATGGCGACTACGAGCGTCCCGAGGTGAAGACGGACGGCATCGTGCGCGACCCCGTGAACGATCAGGCGATGCTGGAGGGAAGCAACGACTTCGGCAACCTGCCGTGGCGAAGCGTCTTTACCGACCCGCAGTTGCAAT
>QWBY01004126.1_pt1 | contig 14831 bp, 10 predicted proteins | sample 1972471 | NCBI WGS metagenome assembly QWBY01 (sample SAMN09866722, study PRJNA288562) | Human gut metagenome isolate term6_stool, whole genome shotgun sequencing... | reverse complement strand
AGGAGCTGCATCGCCGATAACTCCGCCTACCACCAAGGGTTGCAACGAGTGGCATTCGGCACACGATACCATTTCAATGGTTTGCCCCATAAAGCCTTTGCCTTCATAAACATCGGCTTCATAAGCACAAGTTTTGCACTTAAATTTTCGGATATTGCCCATTTGCTTCCATCAAAAGTTACAAAAAAGGATTGCACATGTAGCTGTACAATCCTTTTTCCTATTTCGTAAACGATTATTTCAAGTTCAAAATGAACCAATCAGTGATTTGTCTAAAAAGGTGGTTGCGTGTGTTGCCACCATAAATACCATGATTGCGGTTGGTATAGAAGTTTTCTTTGAAATCTTTATCAGCCTGAATCAATGCTTCTGAATATTCGTATGCGTGTTGAATATGCACATTATCGTCGGCAATGCCGTGGCAAATCAAGAGTTTACCATTCATATTCTTGACACGTTCAATTGGGTTTACCGCATAGCCTGAAGGGTTTTCTTGTGGGGTGCGCATGTAACGTTCGGTATAAACGGTGTCATACCAACGCCAATTGGTAGGTGGTGCAACAGAAACACCTGCTTTAAATGCGTTACGTCCCTCGCTCAAACTCATCAAAGTGTTGAAACCGCCAAAGCTCCAGCCCCAAATACCAATGTTTTCACCATCAACATATGGTTGTTTCTTTGCCCAAAGTGCAGCCTCAACTTGGTCTTTCGATTCTAAATCACCGAGTTTCAAGTAAGTACATTTCTCAAATTCTGAGCCACGCGCGCCTGTTCCACGTCCGTCTACAACTGCTACGATGAAGCCTTGTTGGGTCAAATAAGATTCGTAAATGCCACCTGCGCCCATTGCACCAACTGACCAACGGTCTACAACCTGTTGGCTACCAGGTCCACTGTATTGGAAAAATACGACTGGATATTTCTTATTAGGGTCAAAATTCTTAGGTTTCACCATGTAACCATTCAGTTCTACACCTTCAGAAGTGGTGAATTTAAAGAAATCACGAGTAGGCAAATCGTATTTTGCCATATCTTTTATGAGCTTATTATTGTTCAAAACCTCGCGCACAACCTTACCTTTGTTGTTATAAATCGCAAAGGAATAAGGTGTATTTCGGTTGCTCCAATTGTTCAAAAAGTATTTGTAATCGCCTGAGAATACGGCACTATTCCAACCTGCTTGTGGTGTTAAACAAGTAACTTTGCCATTCTTGTCGGCTACATAAACCTCACGTTGCATTGGGGTTTTAGCTGCTGCTTGGAAATAAGTCTTACCTGTCTTTTCGTCAAAGCCGTAAACGTCAATCACGTCATACTTACCTTTTTCAATTTGGCGAATAAGTTTTCCGTCAATGGTATATAAATAAAGGTGCATAAAGCCGTCTCTATCAGAAGGGAAAAGGATATAATCGTCCATGATGCGAATGCCTTCCATAGCTTCTTCCTTCACATATTTGTTTGCATTTTCTTTGATAAGCAAACTGCATTCACCCGTCATTGGGTTGGCTTTGTAAAGGTTTAACACGTCTTGATGACGATTCATGGTGTAAATCACGATGCGGTCGGCAAACTTAGTAGACTTGATGCGTGGGATATATCCGTCAGCATCGAGTGGAAAACTGTAAGTTAAGGTCTTACCAGTCTCTAAAGCATAAGAAAGAACCGATACTTTTGAGTTGTCTTCGCCTGCTTTTGGATACTTATAAGAATAATCGCCAGGGTAAACTTCGTACTTCTTGAATGTTGGTTTTGCACCTTCAAACATCTGCAAAGAATAGGTTTTTACCTTTGATTCATCGTAGCGTATCCAACTTAAAGTCTTGCTATCAGCACCCCAAGCCAAGGCATTGTTAAAGCCAAATTCTTCTTCGTTCACCCAGTCAGGCAATCCGTTGATAATTTCGTTAAACTTTCCGTCGGTCGTAACTTGCTTTTCAGTCGTTCCGTCGGTAATAAACACGTTGTTTTGGCGTACAAAAGCAATGTATTTACCATTGGGTGAGAACGTTGGAATTTGTTGTGCGCCACCTGTTGAAAGCTTCTTCAACGACTTATCTTTCACATTATAAAGATAAAATTCTGCTGTAAAAGAGCGGCGATAAATGCGTTTTGTTTGAGTTTGGATAAGGATAAATTGCCCATTGTCCGAGATTTCGTAGCTTTCTATTTGCTTAATTTTCTCTCCATTGGTTTACTTGGATAAGAAAACAATTGCCTTTCAAAGTACAAAAAATATCGGTTGATGCAGGCTTTACTTGTCCCAATCGGGACGGGCGAATTGGTATGGGTGGCTGTATTTTTTGCGATAATAAGAGTTTCAATCCTGCCTATTGCAGTCGTCAAAAGAGTGTTACAGAGCAGTTGGAAGACGGAAAACAATTCTTTGCAAGAAAATATCCTGAGATGAAATACTTGGCTTATTTTCAAGCCTATACAAACACTTACGAGGCTGTAGACAAGTTAAAAGCACTCTACGAAGAGGCGTTGGCTGTGGAAGATGTGGTGGGTATTGTCATTGGCACACGTCCCGACTGTGTCAGTCCCGAACTGTTTGACTATTTGGAGGAATTGAACCAGCGCACTTTTCTTATTGTTGAATACGGTATTGAAAGTTGTAACGACGAAACTTTGCGCTACATCAATCGTGGACACGACTTCGCTTGCACACGCCGAGCCGTAGAAGAAACCGCTCGAAGGGGCATCTTTGTGGGTGGACATATCATCATGGGGTTGCCAGGAGAAGACGCTTCGGAAAGTTTAAGGCAAGCCCCTATCGTTTCATCGCTGCCACTAACGATGCTGAAAATACACCAAATGCAGATTATAAAGGGGACAAAACTTGCCAAACTCTATGCTGAACGCCCTTTCCACCTTTACACGGTTGAGGAATACATCGACCTCATTACGCAATACATTCAGCTTTTAAGAAAAGATTTAGTACTCGAACGCTTCGTTACACAAAGTCCTTCCGATATGCTCATCGCTCCAAAATGGGGATTGAAGAATTACGAATTTACCAATTTGTTGAACAATAAATTGAAAGCGTTGTAAGGAAACAATGGTAAATCGGAGTATAAAACATTCGCAAATCGGTCGTAGGGGCGGAATTTATTCCGTTCCTAACAACAAATAAATCCTGCATTTTTTATCAATCTGGTCGTAGGGGCGGAATTTATTCCGTTCCTCACAACAAATAAATCCTGCTATTTTTTATCAATTTGGGCGTAGGGGCGGAATTTATTCCGTTCCTCACAACAAATAAATCCTGCTATTTTTTTATCAATTGGGTTATAGGGAGCGGATGTTCTGTCCGTTCCATTTAATCAAAAACGGTGTTTCCCATGTAATAATTACAAAATCTGGTGAGAGGAACGGAATAAATTCCGCCCCTACAACTTGTTATCGATTTCCAAAGAGCCTATATTGGCGTGCAAAATAGGCTGTTTTGAAGTGAAAAATAGGCACATTAAGCATTAGAACAAAATACTTAATAAGTCTAAAAGGTGCAAAAGGTAACAACAAACATACTACTCCATTTTAGTTACGACTGAAAAAATCGCCTAATAAATGGTGCGGTATAGCTTGTTTCGTTCTTGGCTACCTCGTCAGGTGTACCCGTTGCAACAACCATACCACCGCCGCGACCGCCTTCGGGTCCCATATCAATGATATGGTCGGCAAGTTTTATGACATCAAGATTGTGTTCGATGATAATCACTGTATTGCCACGGTCTACTAACTTTTGCAATACGCCCATTAACACACGAATATCCTCGAAGTGAAGACCTGTTGTGGGTTCGTCAAGAATGTAGAGAGTCTTACCCGTATCACGCTTCGAGAGTTCGGTAGCAAGTTTTACACGTTGGCTTTCGCCTCCCGATAAGGTAGTAGAACTTTGTCCTAACTTGATGTAACCTAAACCAACATCTTGTAAAGCCTTTATTTTCGGAAGAATTAAAGGTACGTTCTCGAAAAATTCAACTGCCATATTAACCGTCATATCCAACACATCGGCAATAGATTTCCCCTTGAAACGCACTTCAAGGGTTTCTCGGTTGTAACGTTTACCATGGCAAACCTCGCATGGAACCATTACATCGGGCAAGAAATTCATTTCTATGGTGCGATAGCCATTGCCACCGCAACCCTCACAACGCCCACCTTTTACGTTAAAAGAGAAACGACCTGGCTTGTAGCCACGTATTTTGGCTTCGGGAAGATTGACGAAAAGGTTGCGAATATCGGAAAACACACCTGTATAAGTGGCTGGATTGCTGCGTGGTGTGCGCCCTATCGGACTTTGGTCTACATTGACTACCTTGTCAATATGCTCTATTCCTTCTATTTTTTTGTAGGGCATAGGCGGTTTTTGCGAACGATAAAAATGTTGCGAGAGGATAGGTTGCAAGGTTTCGTTTACCAATGTACTCTTGCCAGAACCCGACACTCCCGTTACAACAAGGAGCTTTCCAAGAGGAAATTCTACATCTACATTTTTCAGATTATTGCCTTTGCAACCTTTCAACCATATAGATTTTCCATTTCCTTTGCGCCGTTCAGTAGGCATCTCAATGCTTTGCTCGCCATTGAGGTATTGCGCTGTGAGCGTGTGGGTCTTCATCATCTCGTCGTAAGTGCCTTGGAAGACAACTTCCCCACCCTTTCTGCCCGCCTTTGGACCAATATCGACAATCCAATCGGCAGCACGCATCATGTCTTCATCGTGTTCTACGACAATCACCGTGTTGCCAAGGTCGCGCAATTTGCGTAACGATTTTATCAATCGGTCGTTATCTCGTTGATGCAAACCGATAGAAGGTTCGTCAAGAATGTAAAGCACATTGACCAATTGCGAGCCAATTTGGGTTGCTAAACGTATGCGCTGACTTTCGCCACCCGATAGTGTTCCACTCTGTCGGTTCAATGAAAGATAGTCTAAACCTACGTCCAAAAGGAAGTTAATGCGCTTGCGAATTTCCTTTAATATTTCGGCTGCAATGTATTTTTGCTTGTCCGAAAGATGTTCCTCTACGCTATCTATCCATGCTTTCAAGTCGGTAATATCCAAAGCCGACAATTCGGCAATGTTCTTATCCCATATTTTATACGACAAAGATTCACGATTGAGGCGCTGCCCCTTACATTCAGGACATTCACGGTCGGCAATAAACTGGTCAGCCCATTTGCGTCCCGCTGCTGTTTCATCGTTTTCCATAACCGAACGAAGGTATTTTATCACACCATCGAACGATGCAAAATAATCAGAAGTAGTGTGTACAAGGTCTTTTGAAATGCGAACTTTCTCTAACGAGCCATAAAGAATTTCGTCTAAAACCTCTTTGGGAATATCTTTTATAGGCGTCTTTAAGGTGCATTCACTCTTTTCAAGCAACGCAGCTATCTGCCAGAATATCATTTGGTTCTTGTATTTTCCCAAAGGAACTATCGCCCCTTCGTGAATGCTTAATGCCGTGTCGGGAATGACTTTGTTCAAATCTATTTCGCTCACTTTTCCCAATCCTTTGCAATGCGGACACGCACCTTCGGGAGAGTTGAACGAGAAAATATTGGGTGCTGGGTCTTTGTAAGCAATTCCTGTGATAGGGTCCATCAAACGTTTCGAGAAATATTTGGCTTCGCCACTCTCTTTTTCCACAATCATAATAAGCGAATCGCCTTGTTTCATAGCAACAGAAACAGTTTTGGCTAAGCGTTCTTTCAAAGATTCATCATCGGCAGCCCCCAATTTTAACTTATCAATAACCACCTCAATATTATGATTCTTGTACCTATCGACCTTCATTCCTCGTGTTATTTCAAGAATTTCGCCGTCAATACGAATATAAAGGTAGCCTTTACGGCGCATTTGCTCGAACAATTCACGATAATGTCCCTTGCGATTTCTCACCAATGGGGCTAAAATATAAATTCCTTGATTGGCATAATCGGCAAGAATCATCTCTACGACTCGCTCTTCGGTATATTTTATCATGGCTTCGCCACTCATATAAGAGTAGGCAATACCCGCCCGAGCATAAAGTAAACGCAGATAATCGTAAATTTCTGTGGTCGTGCCAACCGTAGAACGTGGATTCTTGTTGGTTGTCTTTTGTTCGATAGAAATAACAGGCGAAAGTCCTGTAATCTTATCTACATCAGGGCGTTCCATACCGCCAAGGAAATTGCGAGCATAGGCTGAGAAAGTTTCAATATAACGTCTTTGACCTTCGGCGAAGATAGTATCAAATGCCAAAGAACTCTTTCCCGAGCCCGATAATCCTGTAAAAACAATCAAGGAATTACGAGGCATCGTTACATCAACAATATCCTAAGTATATTTCTTGCGGTGGTAATTTTTAGAACCCACCTTTAAGGTTGTGCGTTGGTCGTTTCTGTAAAATTGCGCAACAAATTAATATCCCGTTTGATATGAAAATTACGCCCGTCGGCACCTTTTGCCTTTACATTCACAAAATAAACACCTTGCGCCACGTCTTTTCCATTAAACTTTCCGTCCCAACCACCAGCAGGGTCAGTCCATTCATAGAGCTTTTGTCCCCAACGATTAAAGACGATTGCACGAAATTCTACAATACTTTTAAATCCTTTTTTTGCCTTATAAACATCGTTAATACCATCTCCATTAGGCGAGAAAGCATTCGGCATAATCAATTCGCTTTCACTAATAGAAACAACAATGGGGTCGTAAATATTCACCGTATCAGCACCCAATATTTCATACAACTTTATTTGGAACGAACCAGCTTCCGTAAAAGTATATTGTGTATTGGCTTCGTAACGCACCAAAAAGGCTATTTTTCGATTATTTTGATGAAAGAAATGCCATTCAAACTGCGTTCCAGCAGGATAATCAGCAGTAGGATTGGCAACAAAATCGACCGTTAAAGGAGCAGAACCAGAAAAACCTTGTGCAGAATTAATCGTTTCCGTATTGCCTTCTTCATTCGTGTATGTCCCGTATGGCTCGCACGATTGCGCAAAACCATTAGCAGCAAATAGAAATGCCACCAAAAACAAGGATATTTTATAAATTATTGACCTCATATTCTCTTATCTTAGACTGGGTAGCAACAATGACTTGACAATTTCGTTTTGATGCAGATTTTATCATTCCAGCCAATTTCGTAATAGCAAAAGGGTGCAACCCTAACTCTGGTTCATCAATAATAATTGTGTCAGGTAAGTTAGGTTGTAGAAAAAGAACGGACAAAGCAATAAAGCGTAATGTACCGTCAGAAAAGTCATTAGCACCATAAATAACATCACTAAACTTATCCCGCCATTGCAAACGCAATAATGACTCTTCATTTGGATAAAACTCAAAATCAGAGAAATATGGAGCTACAGATTGTATATTCTTAACAATTCTATTGTAAACGATTTTATTTTTTTCACGAATATAATATAAAAAAGCTGCAATATTTCGACCGTCAGCATAAAAATAAGTCGTATCGTTTTTTATACTACTATATTGCGTAAAAGGAGATTGCGAACTTGTATCGTGAAAATGATATTTCCGAAATCCATTTAAATATTTGATAACATGCTTTGCTCGGAAATTATCAGTCTGTTTTATTCTCGCTTCTTTGTCGCCTCCATTAATTTTTTTGGGATTACCTTGATAAATTAGATTTTCATTCAAAAAAATAAAGCCTTCATCACCTACTTTTAAAGTCGCCGAATATCCATTTACACCTTCATTAAATTCTATATGAAAAGAAAGCTCATCGGTAATTTTCTTTCCACGAAATAAAATTTTATCCTCCCCACCTTTTAAGCCAACATAAATTGATAAGTTTTGATGATACAAATTATTAAGAAACTCGAAAAAAGAGACAAAATTACTTTTCCCACTTCCATTGGCTCCTATTAAAATATTTATCGGCTTAATGTCAAGTCGAACCGATTTCAATGACTTATAACCATTAATCTCAATATAATCCATAAAAAATATAATCTAAACTTTATCTTTAAAGAATGCTCGATGCGTTTACAAAAGTACTTATTTTTTTTAGATAAAAGCATCTTTTCATGCAAGAATTAAACAAATAGTTTGTATCTTTGCAATGTGATAAACTTAAAACGTTGAAATATGAAACTTTATTATAAATATTTTCTTTTTATATTCGTTTTAGCCTTCACTATCGAAGCTACAGCGCAAACGACGATATGGAGAGATATTCATAAGGTTAAGAAAAAAGAAACCATCTTTGGCATTGCCAAAGACTATGGTGTCAGCATACAAGAGCTACTTGACGCAAATCCAGAAATGAAACAAGAGGGCTATGAACTCAAGAAAGGCTCATGGATTTTTGTTCCATTCGCAAAAGGAAACGACAAGAAAGCGGAAATAAAACCTACAACCATTACAACCAACACGCCAAAGCCGCAAAAATCTGTGGCTGCGCCTGTTTCAAATGTCATTAGAATAGGTGTTATGTTGCCTTTACACAATAACGATGGCGACGGCAAACGCATGGTGGAATATTACAGAGGTCTATTGTTGGCATTGGAACAAATGAAGGCAGAAGGTATCAATACGGACGTTCACGCATGGAATGTACCGATAGATGCTGATATTCGCACAACGCTTTCAGAGCAAAATGCAGCCAATTTAGATATTATTTTTGGTCCGCTTTATAGCAATCAAGTGAAGCATTTAGGGGATTTCTGTACGAAAAATGGCATTAAAATGGTCATTCCTTTCTCAATAGAATCAAAGGAAGCTAGCGTTAATCCAAATATTTTCCAAGTCTATCAAGACAACTTTCGCTTGAATCAAAAGGCGATAGCATGTTTCTTTGAACGTTTCCAAAAGACGCATCAACCCATCTTTATCAACTGTAACGACAATGATAGTCAGGTTGGAAACTTCACAAGCGAACTGAGAAAGAACCTGGAAAGAGCTAAAATCCCATACAAACTGACAAGTATCAATACGCCTCAGGTTGATTTTGCGAAGAATTTTAGCACATCAAAGCCCAACGTAATTGTCATAAATTCGGAGAAAAGTCCATATTTAAATAAGGTTTTCGCCAAATTAGATTCTTTGAAACGCACTAATCCAGGCATTGCCATTTCGATGTATGGCTACAACGAATGGTTTATGTACCAAGAATATAATTTAGCAAATTACTTTAAATACGGAGTTTACATTCCTTCGACCTACTATTATAATAAGGCAGCTCGGAAAACGGAAGCGTTGGAAAAGCTCTATCAAAGTAAGTTTGGCGAACCCATGCGCAACACTTACATTCCACGTTTTGCCATTATAGGCTACGACCAAGCACAATTCTTCGTTCGTGGATTAAAGAATAAAGGTAAGAATTTTAAAGGCAATAGCACCGATGTGAAATACGCTCCGCTGCAAACGCACTACAATTTTGAGCGGTATGGAAGTGGCGGATACATCAATAATCACTTCCAATTGGTGCACTTCAAAGCCGACCAAACGATGGAAAACTTAGTTTATTAGTTGAAAACAGCGGCAGAGAAAACACGAAAGACCTTCAAAGAAGGGTTGAAAAAGAATACTATAAAACATGCAGAAACAGATAATTACAGCATTATTATTGTTACTCTCGCTTGTAGCAAAGGCACAAGTGGGAGAGCATCGTAACGACCTTTCCATTGGTGGTAACGCTGGTTTTGTCATGTCGAATGTTGGTTTTGCGCCAAGAGTATCGCAAACTATGAAAAAAGGAATGACCTTTGGTGGTTCTGTACGCTATATTTGCGAAAAATATTTCAATACAATTTGTTCGATTTATGGCGAAATAAACTACACCGCCATGGGGTGGAACCAAGATATTCGCACAAAGACGGGCGAAAAAGTAATGAACCAAAACGGAGCAATAGAAGCCTATTCCCGCACATTGAATTACGTTCAAATCCCTGTTTTTGCTCATTTGGCTTGGGGAAAGGAAAGGAATGGCTTTAATTTCTTCGTACAAGCAGGGCCTCAAATCGGCTTTTTCGTGAGCGAAACAACGTCAAAGAACTATGAAACCCCAAATATAGCTACCGACGGGACAGGTCGTAGCAACACAATAGCCAATCAGGAAAACATGCCCGTAGAAAAGAAATTTGATTACGGCATCGCTGCTGGCTTGGGAACAGAGTATAGTAACGACCATATTGGTCATTTCCTTTTAGAAGCACGCTACTATTATGGATTGGGCAACATCTATGGGAACACGAAAAAAGACTATTTCGGAAAGTCAAATAATGGAAGTTTTCTTATCAAAGCGACCTACTTGTTTGACATTACCAAAAGTAAAAATAACAAATAAATCAATTAATAACAACTAAAATTTTAAAATTATGTTCGAAGGACAACCTAAAAGTCTTTATGCATTGGCATTAGCCAACACAGGAGAGCGATTTGGTTATTACACCATGATTGCAGTTTTTGCCCTTTTCCTTAGAGGAAATTTCGGTCTTGAAGCTGGAACAGCAGGAGCAATTTACAGTACTTTCCTCGGATTAGTCTACTTCTTACCACTCGTAGGTGGTATTTTGGCTGACAAGTTCGGTTATGGAAAGATGGTAACAACAGGTATCATGATTATGTTCATTGGTTATCTTTGCTTGGCACTTCCATTGGGAACAGGTACTATAGCGTTCACAAGTATGCTTGCTGCCCTACTTCTTATTTCTTTGGGAACAGGTCTTTTCAAAGGCAACTTGCAAGTAATGGTAGGCAACCTTTACGATGAAGCAGGCATGGCCGACAAGCGCGACTCTGGTTTCTCTATCTTCTACATGGCTATCAACATTGGTGCTTTGTTTGCTCCTACTGCTGCTGTAAAAATTCACGACTGGGCAGTAACTTCATTGCACATGAATCCTAATGCAGCTTATCACTTGGCATTTGCCGTAGCATGTGCTTCGTTGATTCTTTCTATCGCTATTTACTATGCTTTCCGCCCAGGATTTAAGCATTTGGAAGGTGGCGCAAAGAAGAAGGACGACAAGGCTGCCGCAGAAGTTGAAGAACTTTCTCCAGCAGAAACAAAAGAACGCATCGTTGCGCTTTGCCTTGTATTTGCCGTAGTTATTTTCTTCTGGATGGCTTTCCACCAAAATGGTCTTACTCTTACTTACTTTGCCGACGAGTTTGTACAACCTACTGCAGAAGGTGCTCAGAGTATGGTATTCGATGTAATCAACCTCTTCATGGTAATTATCATTGTTTACGCTGGTTTCGCTTTCTTTGGTGCTAAAACAGGAAAAGCTAAGGGCATTTCAGCTCTCGTTATCCTCGCAGCATTGGCTGTAATTGGCTACAAGTATGGTACAATTAACGGTGAAGTTCATGTTAGTGCGCCTATTTTCCAACAATTTAACCCATTCTATGTAGTTGCGCTTACTCCAATAAGTATGGCTATCTTCGGTGCTTTGGCTAAGAAGGGCAAAGAACCATCAGCTCCTCGTAAGATTGCTTACGGTATGTTGATTGCAGGTTGCGGTTTCGTGGTCATGTTATTGGCTTCTATGGGTCTTAACTCACCTGATGCTCAAAAGGTAGCAGCCGATGGTGCAAAGACTTTTGCATCTCCTAATTGGTTGATTGGTACTTACCTCGTGCTTACTTTCGGTGAGTTGTTGCTCAGCCCAATGGGTATTTCATTTGTTTCTAAGGTAGCTCCTCCTAAGTATAAGGGTGCTATGATGGGCGGTTGGTTCGTTGCAACTGCTTTGGGTAACTTCCTCGTAAGTGTTGGTGGCTTCCTTTGGGGTTCACTTCCTTTGTGGGTTGTATGGAGCGTATTCATCGTTCTCTGTATCCTCTCTGCTATCTTCATGTTCTCAGTAATGGGCAAATTGGAGAAAGTAGCAAAATAAGAAATTTATAATAAGTAGTATATTTCGCTCCTCAGCCTTGCAAAAGGTTGGGGAGTTTTTATTTGCTATCATAAAAGGGATATTGTGGCGAAAAAGTAGCTTCGTAGGGGCGTGATTTATCACGTTCCTCACAGAAAAATGCCCAATTCATTAATTCTTCAAAGGTTGTGAGGGACGTGATAAATCACGCCCCTACGAAGCTACTTGTGCGGAACGGAATGAAATTCCGCCCCTACAACCGACTTGCTATGTGCGGAACGGAGGAAACCTCCGCCCCTACGCCAATCTGCTAACGTTCCTCGCTGACCTGAAAACGATTTCTAATGAACCCAAAAAAGGGGAAAACTATAAAGGTGGGTTCTAAAAATTACCACCGAAAGAAATATACTTAGGATATGGGTTTCGTTTTGTTTTTCTTTGGTTTCTTTTTGGTTCAAATCGCCAATTCGTGCGGTTGCAGAGCTCGCTATGCGCCCTTACTCATTGACAATTTGCTCACAAAAAGAAAAGCAAATTAAAACAAAGCTAATTTTTAGAACCCACCTAAGGGGAAATACAAAAGAAAAAAGGAAGAAAGTTTATGGCAAACTTTCTTCCTTCTATAATATAATGTGTAATCTATTAGCCTTCGATAGCTGCTACGCCTGGGAGTACTTTGCCTTCGATAGCTTCGAGCATTGCGCCACCACCTGTAGAAACGTATGAAACCTTGTCAGCCAAACCAAATTTGTTTACTGCGGCTACTGAATCGCCACCACCAACGAGCGAGAATGCTCCGTTCTTTTGTGTAGCTTCGGCAACATATTTTGCGATTTCTCCTGTACCATGTGCAAAGTTATCGAGTTCGAACACGCCAACAGGACCGTTCCAAAGAATTGTTTTTGAGTCGAGAATAATCTTCTTCCATATTTCAAGACTTTCTGGAGCAGCGTCCATACCTTCCCAATCATCAGGAATTTGGTCGATTGGGAATTGCTTACGCTCTGCATCATTAGAAAATTCTTGCGCACAAATAGTAGCTACCGAAAGTGAAAGATTAACACCTTTTTCCTTTGCAGCCTTCATTACGTTCAATGCTTCAGGCATCAATTCGTCTTCGTGGAGCGACATTCCAATTTTGCCACCTTGTGCTTTGATGAAAGTATAGCCCATACCGCCACCAATAATGAGGTTGTCCACCTTATCCAACAAGTTCTTAATTACGCCCAATTTAGAGCTAACCTTTGAACCACCAATAATGGCTGTGAATGGGTGTTGCGCATTTTTCAAGACGCTATCGATAGCTGTAACTTCTTTTTCCATAAGGAAACCCAACATTTTGTGGTCGGCATCGAAGTTGTCAGCAATAACGGCTGTTGAAGCATGCTTACGGTGAGCAGTTCCAAAAGCGTCGTTTACATAAACGTCAGCGTATGAAGCCAACTTTTTAGCAAACTCTGCCTGACGAGTTTTCATTTCTTTTTTAGCAGCATCATACTCTGGAGTACCCTTTTCTACGCCTACTGGCTTGCCTTCTTCTTCGGCATAAAAACGAAGATTTTCTAACAAAAGAGCCTCACCATTCTTCAATTCTGCTACTTCTGCATCTGCTTTTCCTGCATCTTTAGCAAACTTTACAGGCACGCCCAACGCATCGCTCACGTTCTTAACAATCTGTTCCAATGAAAGTTCAGCCTTCACCTTGCCTTTTGGCTTACCCATGTGGCTCATCATAATGAGTGCGCCACCATCAGCAATCACTTTCTTCAAAGTTGGTAAGGCACCACGAATACGTGTGTCGTCTGTAACTTTACCATTTTCATCTAATGGCACATTGAAATCCACGCGGACAATTGCTTTCTGTCCAGCGAAGTTGAAATCGTTAATTTTCATCTCGTTTGATTTTATTTTAATTATATTGAATACATTCTTAATACGGCAAATTTACTAAAAATTATCCTATCGGGAGAACAAAACGAAATCTTTTTTCGTAATTTTGCACTTGCTTATCAATATTGTTGAGGTGCGTCAAGTCGGTAGACAATAATGATAGCAAAGTGTAGACAATAATATTTTTAGCACAAAACATCATAAACAGAAAAAATGAAAGATTCGATTATCATCGTAAGCGGTGGACTTGACTCCATTACCCTACTCCACCAAAAGGCCAACACCATAGCATTAGCCATTTCGTTCGACTACGGACAAAACCACGCCAGCAAAGAATTGCCTTTCGCTGCCTTACATTGCAAGCGTTTGGGCATTCGCCACATCGTCATACCTTTGCAATTCATGCACGAATATTTTAAAAGTTCGCTTTTAGAAGGTTCTGACAAAATTCCCGAAGGGCATTACGAAGAAGACAATATGAAATCGACAGTCGTGCCTTTCCGTAACGGAATCATGCTCGCCATTGCTGCGGGCATTGCCGAAAGTCATCATCTTAACCGCATTTACATTGCCAACCACGGTGGCGACCACACCATTTATCCCGATTGTCGCCCCGAATTTATTGACGCCATGACTGCTGCAACCCAAGCAGGAACGTTCAACAACACGCGCATAGAAGCCGCTTTCACCAACATCACCAAAGCCGATATTGTCAGCATTGGCACAAAATTAGGCATCGACTACGCTGAAACATGGAGTTGCTATAAAGACGGCAACCACCATTGTGGCAAATGTGGCACATGCGTTGAACGAAAAGAAGCCTTCCAACAAGCTGGAATTGACGACCCAACGGAGTATGAAGCCTAAGGAAATCTATAAAATTAGGAGAAAATAAGCAAAGGGACGGACAGTAAGCTGGCGTAGGGACGAACGATTTCGTTAAGCCACACGAAGCATACAAATGAGCAAAGCGAAATTTGTACATGCTCGTGGCGAGAAATAGAACCTTTCGAGCAATGATACTTTGTAGGGGCGTGATTTATCACGTTCCTCTCCGCAAATTTTAGTGTATTAGGAACGTGATACGAGTTGTT
>QWBY01004569.1_pt1 | contig 14857 bp, 21 predicted proteins | sample 1972471 | NCBI WGS metagenome assembly QWBY01 (sample SAMN09866722, study PRJNA288562) | Human gut metagenome isolate term6_stool, whole genome shotgun sequencing... | reverse complement strand
CTCCAGCTTAAAAGTTTTAGACTTGTTGATGTTAAGATACTGCCGTTCAATATCTATTCCGTCGTCTGCAAACATAACTTTCCAGTAGTATGTATAGTCCGCTGTAACTTTTGCCGTACTTGCCGGCGCATTTTTGAATTTCACCGTCCCGCCGATAACTGTATATGCGCTGCTTGCTTGTTTCACGCCGTCTACGTATACCGTCACTTTTTCGATATACTCGACATGTTCTACATAGTCGCCCATTTTCATAACGGCTTGATATGTTCCGTTCGTGATCAGCGGCAGCTGTATTCCTTTTTCTTCATAGTCTTCCGGATCAAGCCATAAAAAGGGGATATGCGCGCCTTTTAACAGCGCTACAAATCCCAATAGCTTTCTATATTGTTCATCTGTCAATATCTGGAATTTCGTTTCTATCGTCCAATTCGGCAATAGCTGTGTTGTAAGCGTACGTACTTTACCGCTTCCCGATTTTTGTACTTTTGTATTCCAATCCATTGATTTTATACTTTCCCAAGCCAATCCGTTAAGATCCTCCGGGAATTTCCTAAGTATCATCAGAACACCCCGCTATTTCCTGCAAAATTCAAATCTTCTTCAAAAAATGCTTTCCGAATTTCGTCTACGGCACCGTTACGTAAGAAATCCGCAAACGACGCGGCATCAAGAGTATTGATATCCAAATGTACTGATCTGTTCCCGCCTTTTGTGATTGTTGTTGACTCTACATTCCGGATGTCTGCAGTTTTTACCGCCCCGCCTTTTGCGAAACGAGGCATACGTCCTGAATTGATTGCATTAAGCAGCGGTAATCCTACTTTTCGTACAGCGTCAGCATTGAGAACGTACTCACCATTAGACAACCAAGCTGGAATACTATCTGATGTAGCTGTCCCCGGACCGCTGATGGGTCCGCCGGTCGCAAATCCAAACATGCCAAATCCGAACCCTGACTTTGCAGACATAAGCTGCAGTGCTACAGTAGCCGCACCGACTGCTGCAGTAAATGCTGCCAAAGCACCTGTAGCGGTAACGGTTGCTCCGACTTCTGTCGGTTTCGTGCCTGTGTTAATGGTGTTTTGGATGACGTTATATGCGCCCATGACCATTCCGCCTTTTTGTGTGCTGCCGGAGAAAAGTCCCAGTGCTACATTAGACGCGCTTAGGTTGTTTTTGAACGCATCAAACATTGTATTCATACCATTGTCGTATGTTCCGCCGTTACTGTCATTATTATTTCCCCCGCCGAGCAGGCTGCCGCCGAATAGAGATTCTGTCAACCGCCCCGCCCATTGTTGCGTAATCTGCTGTAGTATTGTCTCTCCGATTCCCGTTATGAGATTGTACAGCGAGTCTCCGAGTGTTTCGGATCCTGTCAAAATGTTTTGGAAAAATTCTTGGAATTTATCAGTTGAGCTCTCCGCAAGTTCTGCAATCTGCGACTGCATTGACTCATGCCCCGTCTTCCATATACTCAGATACGTTTCAAGGGCTTCTGTCTGTCCTTTCCAGTTCATATAGTCTTGCCCGTCACGGCTGCTCGTTAATGCCCTAAGCAGATCTGAACGATGGTTATCTATTGCGTATTTTGCCTGTTTTTCAAATAACTCTCTATATGTATCTGTACGTTTCTTTGCAGCTTCGGCAGTCTTAGCAGTATACCATTCTTCGACAGCCACCATCGCTTCTTTATCTTCTTTGTTTTTAGAAACTTCTTTTAGGCGTTCCGTTCTCTCTTTGTTGAGCGCATTAACTGTAGCCTCATACTCAGCATCAGCAAGTGCTTTAAAGTCCCCGGTGAGCTCTGCACCTATTTGTTTCGTTTCGGTCTTGATTTTGTTCCAGCTTTCTGTCCACGTGTCGGTCAGCTTCTGTTTCATGACCGTTCCGTATGTACTGAGCTGTTTTTGCAGTTGTTCTACCGCGTCTTTCGGAATACCGGCATTAGATAACTTGTTAATCTCTTCCTGCTTCTGTCTGATGTCTTCCGCTAGTTTGTTCATACCGGACATGTAGGCACCTTCGGTTTCGCTGTCTATAGATTCCTGCATCGTTGAAAACAGCCGGATTGCCTCTTCTTTAGCCTGATTTAACCGTCTCAACGCCTCGTTGGCTTTTTTACCGATTTCATCAGTTGTAAGCGTTACTGTTTTACCTCCGGTGTACTCACCTATCGACCCGTAACCGAGCGGATTACCGAACCATTGATTTGCTTCCGACATGCTGCCTCGATGCACTCCGCCGGTCGAGTTTCTCGCTATATACTCACCGTTTCCCGCATAAATTCCGACATGGTCTTTCCAATCTATCATGTCGCCTTCTTGTGGCACGTATCCTGTTCCGGCGGTGTGATAAGCCGTACCGAACTGATTTACAAGCTGATTCCCGTTAATTGAGTTCAACCCTTGTATGCCTGCCTCTTGATATAGTGCAGAGACAAAAGCGGCGCATTGCACACGGGCATCTTCGACAAGTGGCGACATCCATTGTTCCCCTTCAGGATGCCTCGACGCTATGTTTACAACCTCTTGACCAATTGGCGCTTCTACTTGATACGTTTTCGCTTCTTTAATCGCTTTTGTATTATCTTTTGTTGCAGATGTTCCCGACTCAAAAGCGGATTTTAACGCCTCAATTTGTGAATTTATGGCCCCTTTGTCAATGCTCGTTCCGTCACCATATTTTTCGTGTAGTTTTTTAGAGTTCTCGTTAGCGGCAGCATACTTCTTGTTCCATGCCGCTTTGGCTTCATCATTTTCTTCCTGACTATAAACATTCATCCGTGTTCCGTTTTCTTTGACACGGATCATTGTATTGTCTTTTTCGCTGTAGTAGTAATCTTTACCGTTTACATTGACATACTGAGCATTTTCGGCTTCTCTTTTTTCTTCCTGATGGAATTCATACAGCTTATACGTTGCGGCTACAATAGCAGCAGCCACACCCAACCATCCTCCAGCCAGTGCCCATACCGCACTTGCCGCCTGACGCAACGGACCGAGTGACCCTCTCGCTGCTGTGCTCATTCTGATACCGGTATCTACAGCGGCTTTTCCGGTCTGTTGTGTAGCAACGGTAACCACGGTCTGTTCCGCCGCCAGCATATTGCTCGACGCACTGGCCGCCGTATTAGCCGCAACCATCTTCCCTGCCGCGGCTTTATGCGCACTGGCTGCTGTATTCGCCGCGCTTGCTTGCACCGCCGCGGACTGCCGGGCCTGCATATTGATTTCCTGATAGGCCGCTGTCATGCGGGCGGTTTCCACCCTTGCGGTTTCGGCCGCTTTAGCTTCTCGCATGACACAGTATTTTGAATAACTTGCTTCTTTTTCAGCGTCTGTCATCTGCGCTGTATTAAGTGTCTTCAAATATGCTTTTTCTTCTGCTATTGCCGCTTTTTCAATATTTTTTATCCGGCGTGCAATGCTTTTTTCCTGCTGTACAGTTAGCGCATCTTCTGAAACGTCTCCGGTTCCAATCGACGCAAGCGACCCCATCGCTGCTCTTGCTTTTTGCAATGCCTGCAGTGTCTTATACGCCACCGTAAAAGCTACCAGTGTCTTAGTCAGCGACAGTAGATTTTCTTTGTTTTCCGCTATATATTTAGCAGTTGATGACAAACCCTCTAAAATCGGCGGCAATACTTCTTTCGCTACCGGCGCAAGTATAGCGCCACCTGCGATAGCGAGCTGTCCGAGCTGTGCCTGCACTACATCAAGCTCTACGCTTATTTCATGCATCTGCTTTGCGTCAAGCCCTAATCCTTTTATCTTTGCCGCATTTTCCGATGCTTCATTGTAATTTTGCAGTGTTTTAACAAGCGTCAGGCCGCGAGCGCCCAGTGTATTCATGATAAATTCCTGAGCATATCCCGCTTGTGACGCTTTTTGATAACCTGCCGCCAATTGTGCGAGCTGATCGTTAAGAGGCAACAGTTTACCATTCTGGTCTGTCAGAGTAACACCTACGGCACTTAAGACGGCTCTTGTCTTTTCGGCCGCCTCTCCACTACCTTTGATTGTTGAGTCGAGACGCATAAATGCTTTCCCTGCAAGTTCGCTGTCACCGCCGGTTAGCTTGAGTATTCTTGAGAATTTAGCAGCTTCAGCGTTAGTTATTTGCAGCCTTTGTGCGAGTTCGTATGTTCTGTTTCCCGCCTCGACGGCTCCTTTTATCAGGTTCGTCAGTCCAAATCCCGATGCGGCCAGTGCCGCCATTCCGCCGAACTTACCAATTAGCGTTTCAAGACTTCCCGTGGTTCCTTCCAGTGCAGACTGCATGTCTCTTACTGGATTAACTTTAAACGCTGTCTTGACAGTCCCCGGTACTTTATTTAATTCTTTTTGCAGTCCTGACGAATCCGCGCCAATCTTAAGCTGTAAATCAGAAATAGTAGACATTTATGCACCTCCCTCCAAATTGAATACTTTTTTCAAATATTCCATTTCCTTTTTTGCATTTTTCACTTTATCTTCTTCCGTAATCCACAACGGGTCCGCAATTTCATGCGGTTCTATCGGCTTTTTCAGCTGCGGGGACATTAGCCATGAAATGAAGTACGCCACGCGGTAATCCTGCAAGCGTCGACGTTCGTCACTCGCTTCAAGATATCTATAGAATTCAAGCGGCGTTAATTGCGGAAATTCAGACGGTTTGAAACCGATGCGGTATGCTATCGGTTCTGCATACCGCATCCAGTCTTCAAATGTCTTTATCGGCAATTCTTCTTTTTCATCGGCGCCTCTTTTTTCGGCGTCCCCTGTGTAAAAAGTCCGGATTCAACCACCGCATCTACAATGTATTTTGCGAGTTCTCCGATGTTTCCGTCGTTTTCACAGTACATATCCACGAAGTCATAAGCATCGAAATTCTTCGGCTGGTTTAAAAGTCCGGCCCGCAAGCCGGAAATGATAAAGTGTATTGTAGCACTCTGTACCATTCCGACCGCGCCGTTAACAAGCACGGAACTTATAACTGAAAAGAGAGACGTTCCGAGATACTGCTCAAATCTCTCAAGGCTTCTTACTGTATATAGCAGCTGATATCTCGACTCTCCTATTTTGATTTCTACCGATTTACGCATAATTAGCCTCCAGTAACATCGTCAGCGGCAATTTCAGAAATCGGTCCTTTTCCGTTTAACGTAGCAGCAACGGTAGCTACCCCATCATGAGATACGTCTTTTGTGAAATCGGAAATCGTAACCCATCCGATCTGGCATGTCTTATCCGGATATGCGATTTTTACATGAATCGGTATGTCGTGATGGAATGCGTATTCCATAATTGACAGTGCCGCATCATCCATTACAAGCAATCCTGTATAGCTGATACTCCAGGATTTTGGACCCGCGAGCGTTTCTCCCCACCCGCCGGAAGTCTTGTGAGATCCATCAATAGAATCTGCTTTATATTCCACCGGTGAGTTTCTCTGTCCTCCGACGAGTACCCATGTCGGCTTTTTCCCCGTGGTTGTTGCCTTATCTATATACAGCAAGGTGTCTTTCCCCGCCGTAGCCATAGATGTCCCTTCATATACCGGGAGTTTTTTAAGTTCTTCTGCTGATAATTTAGCCATTTTTATACCTCTTTCTTGTTAAAATTCTGAATAGTAAATAATATTGTTACTGTGCCGTGATAGCCCGTGGATACTTCCGGAAAATCCTCTACCAGATCAATTTGTGTACTATTAATCCGATATTGAGGCAGCTCCATATCGCATCCGTAGGCAGATATCAACGCACATATATCGTTTAGCGTTTCATTGACTTGTTTTTTCCCATCCTCTCCTGCCCATACTTCTACATTCAAGGTTGCGTCCCAGATAATCAGATCTTTATTTGATAACGGTTTGAACGTAGCCGCACCTAAGGTGATATAAGGAAGTTTTGCACCTTTAGGAACTGAGCCATGAATCGGTATCGTTTGACCTTCTTTCAGCAATTTAAAAACCGCCATCCTGAGAACGGTTGACGGTACGTCTCTGATAAGTCTCATTGAAATACTTTCTCCATTTCGCTTTCAATCTTGTCTCGTTCCTGCATCATTGCTGGCCGCATAAACGGACGTTTTGGCATTTTCCCTGTGCGAATAGTTCCGCTTACGAATTTATCGTTTATTCGCATGGCTTTTTTGCCTTTTCTCGGATCGTTGGATGTTATACGTTCAACTGTCCCGAACTCTACGAGATGCGAATGCGGGGCGTCGCTCTTCACTATTCCCTGCGGCTTTTCTCGTTCCATTTCGGAATGGATTCCCGCCTTCAGACTTCCAGTAGGTCCCATTGGCGCTTTGATGATGGCCGCTTTCATGACTGCTATCGTTCCTTTTGCAATGACATTCCTGATTTTTCCTTGCGTTTCCTTATCGTAGCGTTTGATGTCGTTAGCCGCTTTTTGGATTACCTTTCCCGAGAACATCTTGATATCGATTCCGTGCCTGCTCATGTCTCTACCGCTTCTGTTGTTAATACGTAAACAGCAGGATCCGAACGATCTACATCTATTACCTTATACACCCGTCCGTTTTCTTCAACATTCCATCCTTTTTCGATTTCTCGCGGCCGTATTCTTATCCCTTGCGTTATCAAGACCGCCGTGCCGTCTCCCATAATCGCGCCGGGAGTAATACGCTGTTTCAGGAATTCCGCCCATACGGATCCGACATCTTTCCACTCAACAACAGAGCCAAATCCTACATCTTCACCAATAACTGGCTTTTTAATTGCTATCCTGTGGCGCATCTTTCCGATATTCATACCTTACGCTCCGGCTTTCTTTGTGCGCCTGACAGTCTTTCTCGTCGTCTTCTGTTTTTCTTTTGGCGTTTCTTCCGGCTCTTCATCTTCCTGATCTACTTCCTGATCTACTTCTTCATTCTGATTGTCTGCAGGATCTTCGTCCGGTTTTTCATCCTGTTCAAGTACTTCTACATATCCGCCGGAAATGTAATCAGCTAATTCTTCTGCTGTTCCGTCATATGTTTCTCCGATATCAATAATTACTCCGTTTATAATGATTTTCTCCAACGCTTTTATCAGCATGTCATTCACCTCTCGTTTCTAATTCATGCATAGGATTGATTGGGCGTCTGTCTCTTTGACTTCGACGCCCGTCCCTTGCAAAATAAACGTTTTTGCTGTATCAATGAGTGTCCGGATGACCTCGTCCTCTTGGTTTCCGTCAACCCGCAGATACGCTTTAACGCCATCCAGAATACTCATAGTACCTCCTTACGCAAGCGTCAGCTCACCGTATACGGCTGCAGCACTGTCAAACGCTTTAACGTCAAGTCTTGTAATTGCTTTGATATCATAAGAATCGCGAATGAATGAGTTCCCGCCGATGCCGGTACCCTCAAGAGTAATAAGCTGCCGATCAAAGAGTACAATAGCATCTGCTAAAGACCCAACGATAATCGGTGCAACTTTCTTGGGAGTTGTCGCACTTGGCAGGTACTTGTTGCTGACAAGGATTGAGCGGATTCGGCTGAAGCAGGTAGCGCCCTTCGGAGTCTTTCAGTTTGTCTAAGAAATTGAAGCCGTCCTGATTGGTGACAATGCTGGCTGTCAGAGAAATCGCCGGGTCAAGATCTACGTTTAGAATATCTTTCAAGCTGTCTACGTTGGCGACAGGCTTCTTTGCCAGCTTATTCATGATTGCGATGATCAGGCTGTTTCTCGTGACGACATCTTTTTTCGCAAACCACGCGCTCACGTAAGAAATGAGATTCTGGTCTGTATCGGACAGCATTTCTTTTGAAATCGGAAGAATGCCTGCATATTTTTTGATCGCATATGCAATCTTTTCGAAATTCGGACCGTCGATTTCTTTGATGGTTGCCATTTCGTCAACGCTTTCAAGCGGCGTCATTTCTGCCCATTTTTCCATAACACGGGATCCGGTCATTGTAGTCGTAGGTGTAATCGTAACAAGCTGGTCCAGCGGATTCAGCGCTCTTTTGAGTTCATTAATTTTAGTTGAGATGTCCTGTGGAACGATAAGCCCGCCGTCGGCGTCAACACCTGCTTTCATGCCAGCTCTAGCTTCTTTCAGCACTTCGGCTTCCGCGTCTGTCGGCATCTGGCGCTTAATCTCTTTCACAAGTCCGCTGAACATAAGATCTCTTTTTTCTTCGTCAGTGATTTCTGCTCCGCGTGCTGCCGGAGGGACTGCCGCCGGAACATCTGCCAGCGTCTGCTCAATCTCCAACTGCCGCTTGAGATCTCTCAGTTCATTTGTTTTACTTTCCGCCTCATCAAGTTTTTTATCTGCCATTAGCGTGCGGATCTCTTCGGTTACTTTTGCCATCTTCTGGCGCAATTCTCTTTCTTTTTCTGTCATTTCTTTTACCTCCATTTAAAAAACCGCCGTTCGGCGGCAATTATTGATTTAACAATTCCAGCTCTATATTGAGCTTCCTTTTCCTTACGTTTTCCTGTTCTTCTTTTAAAGAACTAACGTATGCTTCTTTCGATTCCTGCATCGATCGCTGTACGGCTTGCGCCTCCGTATCCGGGTATGCCGGAGTCGTAACGATTGACACATCCCACAATCGCTCGATATGCTTGACCGCCCTGTGGTACATTTCTTTTTCACTCTCATATGACCAGTCTGCACCGTTCTCTGCTAGTGTAAATGCAAATGAACACTGATTGACAACGCCTGCGGCCATATTAGTCATTAAGTCTTTAGCATACGCCGTATCGGTCGGAATCAAGCTAAACCGCAACCCTGTATCATCCACTGTTAATTCCAAGTGTCCCGGTCCTTCGCGGACGGTATTTCTTGCCAGCGGATAGTTCGGGTCGTGATTAATCAGTGCCACAACGTTAGCCATGTCCGTTTTGTCAAGACATCCACGCTCTAAGATTTCATCAACACCGCCGAAGTCTTCCGACCGTTTTCCGAATTTGAGGGCATACCCCTCCAAGATGATAGTTTTACCATCGTCCAGTGTCCGAATTTCAAACTGAATCTGATTGATTCTTCTTTCCCTTTTCCCCATTATCATCACCTCCTTTCAGTGTTCCGCTCTTTGCTTTTGCTAATTGCAAATCTTTCAGAACGGTAATGTCTGTATAATTGAGCGATGCGAGATGAATATCCCCTACATCGCCTATACATTCCATCTCTTCCATGTCGCGGATTTCATTTAGTGTGTAAATGCCGGCATAAAGCATATCCTTGTAGTATTCAGCTCTCGCTTTGCTGTCGCCTCTAAGCTCAGCGGCGGCGTTGAATTTCACATAATAGTTTTCTCTTTCCGGTTCGGTGAACAGTTTATAGTTAATTTCCTGCTCCCACGACGTAAATATCGGAAGAAGCGTTGTTTTTATATAATCAAGGCTCATTGCTTCGGCGTTAGCATACGTCGCGCGGTCCAGCTGTGCCAGTTTATGCGGCGGTATTCTGTAGACTTTTGCGACTTCGTTAATTCCGAATTTCTGTGTTTCAATAAATTGTGCCTGATCAAGCTGCATACCAAGCGACTTATACTCCATTCCCAGGTCAAGAACGGCTACTCGTCCGGCATTATCTATCCCGCCGTTGATTTTTTCCCATTCCTGACGGAGTTTCTTTTTTGCTTCCGGATTGATTTTTGATGCCGCCTGCAGTACGCCATGCGTCAGTGTGCCATTTTTATAGAACTGACTCTGAAATTTCTTGATTGCATTCTGGCTGTCCAGCTCGTCAATCAATGTCCGCCATTTCGGCACACCGATAAGTCCGTCTTTTGACATTTCATAGAAATGCAAGACATCGTGCGGATGTAGATGATACATCGCGCCTTTTGCATCGCTTGTCGTGTATGTCAGCGTTCCTGTCACCACATTTAATCGGATCGTTGTTTTCGTCGGATCGAGCGGCCACAGCGATTTCGGGTAGCCGTCCGTCCCCCACTCAATGTATGCGATAGCGTTTCCGTAAAATCCCATGTGGTATTGCAATGTCCGTTTGAACGCAAGCGGTGTCATGAGCGGGTTCGGCCGTTTGTACAGCAGTTTAGCGACCGGGTGTTTCATTCCCTCTGTCTTTTTCCCGCCGGTCCTGAACGTGTGTATCGGCAGTTTACCGATGTCGTCAGCTAAAATATTGACGCACGTATAGATGTTGCTGTTTTTACTTGCCGTTGCTGCTGTTACGCCGTCACCGTTAATAGCTGATATGAGCCAATCCGCAGGGCTAAGCAGTGTGCCGGAATCCGTCGGGTTTGAAAAAAGCTGTCTTAAAAGCATTATTTACCACCGCCTCTCTGCGCTTTAGCAAAAATAAACGCCAAAAGCAGACACTCTATAGCCGCGGTATATACTGCGACTACCGGAGATATCAATACGCCGCCGGCAATCATTAAAATGCACCCGACGAACAGGAAAATGTCGTCAATTACATACAATATCTTTTTCACATGTCCTCCTTATAGACTGAAATCATTACTCAAAATGTAGTCACTCATGTCATCTTCTTCGGTAATCCGCGCACGTGTAAATGCATTGATTACTGATGCTATCGGGTCAATTCTGTTTGTTGATTTTTCTTTATCAAGCATGATGTTTTCGTTTTGGTCTTTTTTAGTGACCGCGTTGCTGATTGCCCAATCGAGCAGCGGATTCTCAAAATGCAGGATGTTTCCCTGGTACGCATTTTCTCTAAATGATTTTGTCGGCTCAGACAGTGTCATCATGCCCTGCCGGACTTCTACGCATGTATACTCCTTTTTTTCAAGTTCCTGCGCATAATACGTCGCATTGTACGGGTCATAGCAGATTTCTTTTATGTTCAGTCCCAGTTCTTCCGCTGTTTCTATCATCCACTTTGTCATGTAGCGATAATCGACTACTTCTCCCGGATTGACCGTCAGCCAGCCACCGCGGGCATAGTAATCATATGGCACTCTGTCTGTTTTTATCTTTCTCTGCAGCGTTTCTTCCGGAATGAAGCTGTGCCCGATGATGATATATTTAGTTCCGCCATCTTCTTTGACCGGAATAACCAGTCCGATTGACGTCAAATCAACTTTGCTTGATAAGTCCATCCCGATATAAGCATCCAGTCCGTATAAGTCATAGCTTTCTATCCGGCCTCGAGTGTTCCATTTTCCCATATCCATATACGACGCCCCGGACTGCTGGTTCCAAATGTTCATGTTTTTCGTGAGAAATGATGACATTTTTTCTGGTGTCTCAATCGCCACTTTCAGTGCACTCCTTATATTTGCTATACCTTCCGGATACGTTGCTACGATCGGGTTTGCTTTTATCCAGCATTTTTCATCTTTGACATCATCAATTAGGTTTCCTTCTTTATCTTTGTCCAGTTCATTAACCATACAGAAATAATCCGGTACGTCATAGTCAATGTCCGGATTGAGTATCTTTTCTACCAACGGATATTCTACTCTGTAACACGGTCCTCCGAAGTTCGTCCCCGCCGTCGTAATAATAAACAATAGCGGCTGTTTTCTTGCCATCATGCCTGTGTCGATTACATCCAATATTTCGGATGTCGGGTGCGCGTGATATTCGTCAATCAGCCCACACTGCGGATTTAAACCATCGCCTGTCTTTCCGTCATCTTTTGATAATGCTCGAATGATAGAGTCGCTTTTCAGGTGTCGGATGGTACCATAGCTTTCTTTCCATTTTCCTTTCATTTCCGGCCATCGTCTGAGCATCGCCAGAATTTCATTGTAGATGATTTTAGACTGTATGCTTTTTGTAGCCCCGATGTAGACTTCTGACATCGGCTCCCCCATGGCCATCATTTCATAGTCACCGACTATGGCGAGTGATTGTGATTTCGCATTTTTCCTACCAACCTGCCAATACGCTTTTTTAAAACGCCGGAGCCCCGTATCTCTATTGACCCATCCGTAGATATTTCCGAAAATAAACCGCCGGATAGGCTCAAAAATAATAGGCTGTCCAGCTAAGATTCCTTTCGTGTGTTTGTGCATGGCTGCCCATGCGAAGAATCGTTCCGCTTTATTTTCATCAAAAACATACGGAAATTTCTTTGTACCTTCTTTTTCTACATCCCGCAAAAAACGCATACATGCCCACCTGTGTTTTTGGCATATATGCGTTTTGTCTTTTATGCATTTCCTGCTGTACCTGATCAGCTCTTGTTTCAGCGTCATACATCAAAACCCCTTTTACTTAGCGGGTCTTCTTCTTTCTTTTCTGGCTCTTTCGGTACATTCTTTACTTTTGCAAGCGGTGACAAGAATAATCTGTCTTCCATTTGTACGAGTGCCGCCATTTTCGCATTGATCGCTTTATCCATCGCCATGATGCCGCCGGTAGATAAGATATACTCTATTTTTTCATAGAGTTTGGCGGCTTTCCGCTGACTGTATTCCACTTCAAGAATTTCCTGCGTTGCCGTCGTTTCTTCACCTGTTAATTCTATTCGAGCAATCCTGTCTCGGCGTTCTATTAAATCTATGTACTGCGCAAAAGACATACAGTATCTCGCAATCACTCCAATGTCCGCCGAAGAAACGAATTTGAAACCGGTGTAACCGGGCATACTAATTTCTGCTCTCCGAGATGTATTTCTGATTTTTTTCTGTGTGCAATTTCCGCTTTCGTTAGGTGACTTGGATTGCCTGAAACTATATGCAAATCAATAGGTTTTGCTGGACGCCCGGCCATGTTATCCCTCCTTTCTTTTTAATGTTGCTATTTGCGCATAATTGACATTTCAGCGTATGAGTTTAATGTAAGGTCCATTTCCCGAACTTTTTTCACAAAAGAGAAGGCGCACGGTACTGTCATTGCCGGTCAAAACATTTTTGACCCGGGGGTGGTCTGTCAAGCTTTAATTTTATTTCCGAATCCGCCGTTTTCTCTCGCTGTTTTCTTGTCGTGACATCTCTTGTTCATCGCCTGCCAGTTGCTTTCATCCCAAAAAAGATCCTGATTGCCTCTGTGCGGAATGATATGGTCAACTACATTAGCCGGCAGCGGATGTCCTGATGCTTTACACTCCCTGCACTCACAAAATAGATGCTGTGCCAGAAAAGCCTTGCGCGCTTTCATCCATTTGTAATTGTATCCCCGTTTAGACGGTGATTCCCGCTCAAGCTCTTTCGGACTTCTTATGTGCAATTGTTTATGCTTATCGCAATAGTTTTCTCTCGTTAATGCGCGACATCCGGGATGTCCACATTCGCGTAATGCTCTTCTCATATCTCTCCTGTCAATCAGTACCGCCGGAAATAAATGCAAAAGCCGCCCATTTTGAGCGGCTACATGACTTTGCAGTTTTTCTATTCAATTTTCGCATCTTAATCTTAGCACACCTTACTCTGTCTTTTTTGGTCTTTTTGGCTTTTTTGGCATTTTTTTATTATATCTTGATTAAATCTTTCCGTAAACTCGTTCCATCCCTGCCCGTGTTACCAGCCATATGTGCCCTGACTTGCGGCATTCTTCCGCGGTAAATCGCGGCGGATACCCTCTTTGCCCTGAACAAGCCTGCTTGATAGTCACAACAGGTATGTTCCACAATTCTGCCGCTTCTGCTGTTGTCATAACATTTTCAATTAATTTCATTACACTCCAGCCGCCTTTGCTAATGCTACCATTGAAATAATCAACGCTATAATAGAAATACATAATGTTAATTTTTGCATAGCTTTTGCGAATATGATATATTATGAATGAACCACCCAGAGGGTGGAGGGTGGGTGTTCCACCCTCTTCGGTCATTGAGCCTTGTAAAGCAATATAATCGCTGTTATCAAATTGATTATTGCTGTTACAAGGCTTATTTTATTATTCATATCCGCATTCTCACCTCCTTTCTGTATTTATTATACATCTTTTCTTATGTATTGTCAAGCGTTTTTATATTTTTTTTACAAACAAAAAGCACATGCCTGGGAGTGTCATGTGCTTTTTTCGGAAAGGAGGTTCATCCTTAAATTTCCCTTTACCATAATAACACGTTTTATAGTGAATTATAATGAATTTTAGTGAACTCTTTTTCTAAATCTTGCAATGCCTTTCCGTGTAGTTTATAGACCCACCTTATCGTGTAATTCATCTCTACCGCTATCTGCTCCCACGACTGAATCAAAATGTAGTACCTGTACAATACACAACGGATGCTCTCGTCATCTACCTTGTTAATCAGTGCTTTAGCCTGATCTCTCTTGTCAATCAGCTCATCCCATGCGGCATTTACTTTTTCAATCTGTGAATCCAGTTTGTCGACAATTTCATCAAGCGTAGCTAAGTGATTTGACTGTATCTTGTCACCAAGCTTCGGACTGGAGATGTTATATGCTCTGCGCCTTAAATCTTCTAATTCCTGCTCATAAGCACGCAACAAGCTGTCTTGTTCCCTGACCGACCTCAAAAACTCTTTAACCGTCATTTCTCCTCCTACTTGCTGCTACGCACAATGCTATTGTTACGACACCGACGACAGAACCAATCCAAGCACCCATTACGAAAATCAAAATCTCTGTCATTTCTCGTCAGTCCTTTCTAACAGATGCTCAATATACCATCGTGCTTTCTTCAAGTCTTCTGTTCCGTTCTTCTGCTTCCATCGCCACAGGTATTTAATTGCATTCGCTGTACACACAGCTTCGATACCGCTTAAATCGCTTGTCGCTACCTCGATTGCGTCAATGCATTCTACCCGACCCTTATTGTAATGCGCCGGCCTGTTCACCGCATCGATCATCATTTACCCTCTCTTTCGACTAATAATTTAACCGCGTTCATCATGGCTTCCTGCCCGTTTTCTTTTCGTTTCAGCGCCTGCATAACCAACTCATCTACCGTGCCTTTCGCGACTAAGTGATGTATGATAACCGGCTCTTTCTGTCCTTGCCTTTCC
>QWBY01001388.1_pt1 | contig 14871 bp, 10 predicted proteins | sample 1972471 | NCBI WGS metagenome assembly QWBY01 (sample SAMN09866722, study PRJNA288562) | Human gut metagenome isolate term6_stool, whole genome shotgun sequencing... | reverse complement strand
TCTTTGCGCGAGGGTTTTGTGCTAACGGGATGTTTCAATTGATAATAATAGGTGTATGTCACTGGATCGTATTGCGTGAAGTATTCGATGCCATCGTTCATCTCTTCATGAAACGCCGACAGGTTTATTTTCCATCCATGACAAGAAAAGTCGTAGCCTATTTCCCACTTTTTGTTTTTGTTTTCATGCAGATGCGGATTGGAAGGGTCGGCTATATGCGTGTCAAGTATGAGCCGTCGCTTACTCTCGTCGTTGAAGTAGGCGTTCATAACCATCAAATCATGGTATACCTTATCAGGATACAGATAGTCGGCGGAGGGCAGTTTGTTTTCAACTCCATATCCTATGCGAAACGTGTTTTGCATGTGATGAGATCCTGTTATGGTATAAGCCAATTGTATGCGAGGCTCTAACAACGGTTTGCCGTGCAGGTCATAATGTTGTGGGAGATTGAGCATCATGGCCTCTCTAACGCCTATGCGCATGTTAACCTCGTTGCGTCGTGCATGGAAACGCAAAGTCATTTCCGCGAACGCGGCCTGATTGACCAATGCGGGGATGTCGCTATTCTTGCGCGGACGTATGAAGCTGCTTGTCGGAAATGGAGGACGTTGAGGGTTCATAATCGTTCCGTCTCCTAAGTTTTTGGTATAATTCAGAGAGGATCCGAGTAACAGGTTGTAGTTTAGGTGTTTGCTCCACTGACCAAATTTCTGTCCGCAAAGTTGTGCGAATGTGTTGATGGGACGATTGATAATTTCGTAATATGTGTCGTAGGTAGATGGCAGGAAGATTCCGTCGTGCTCACCTTCGCCATAGGACTGTGGCATGGGAGTGACAGAATGGTTGACAACATGCTTGTGATATTCCAATTTGTTGTTGGTATAGTCGGCCGACGTCACCAGTTCGAGATAGTCAATCCAAGGTAATTCGAGAGCCATCTTCAGTTTGGCAGAGAAGTCAAGGCGTTGGTATAAAGTGTTATATTTCTCCTGGTAAGCCTTAATCAATGCATCTGTCTTGTTATTGTTGAATGATGTCACACAGCTTCCGCGCATGTTTAAGTCTATGGCTTTGCCCCACCACTGACGTTTGTTGTTATAATTGAGTTGTGTTGTGACGCGGTTGTACGCTCCGCGCGTGTCGGCTATATCTGCGGCAGACTGCACAATATCTGCGCCAATATATAGCGTTCCCAACTGTTCCGACAACAAAAAGCCCTTGCCAGCATATGCCAGTTTATTTAAAGGGTCAAACTTAGCTCTTATCCTTAATGGGCTTTTACCTTGCTTCAAATCTATTTTGATAGCTCCAGAGCTAAGGTTGCCTTCTTTGGCCGACGATATTCCTCGTGTTACTGTGATGCGTTCGATATGGTCTGTGGATATGGTTCGCAGGTCTATACCGGTGTTGGCAGTCACATTGCCGTTAGGGTCAGCCATAGATGATCCTGTCAGTCCGCTCAGTTGCATACGCATGCCATCATTTTGTATGGGCACTCCATTGATAGAGACGCCCATTCCAAAGGCAGTGGCAAGGTCTGTACCCACCTGCCGAGAGCTGATAAGTGTGTTGTTTTGAATGTTGTTGCTGCCCATCTTTCCACCTGGTAACAATACAAAAATATCATTTAAAGACGTGGGTTGTATGTATTCCAAGGCTTCTTGATTGATTGTGGCCTCGCTCCCGATTTTGCTGTTATATTTAGCGGTGACAGTAAAGTCGCGGAGCGTGACACTCTGTTCGACCATCGCGACATCCAAGGATGCGGTGCCTGCCTTGACGCTTATCTCTTGCGTGGCGTAGCCCATGCATGAAATTCTGAGTCGGTAATCACCGCTAAAAGCATGGCGAAAGATATATTTCCCCTGTACGTCGGCCATAACACCCTTGCCAATATCTATAGCGTAGACGCTGGCAAAACTCACTGGTTGCTTGGTCTTGGTATCGTATATTTTGCCTTGTAGGATGTTTTGAGCGAGCGAAACAGATGCGAGGCTTAACAGAGACACAAGGGAAAGAAGCAATTTGTAACGCATAAAGATTAGAAACAATATATGAAAACGACACTAAGTCGCACGCGTAATGTCCCTTAGTGTCGTCGTTTAGTGCAGCTGATAAAGGGTTGCACGCTTAATCAGATGTCTATTTTTTGATATAGTTTTTCTGTCCATTGGCTATAACGACAAAGTCGTCAGTGCTGTTGTTGGTATCTTGCAGATAACCTATCTCAGCCGTTTTACGTTGTACAAACAGACCTTTGAAGCCGCCCATCATGCCCGGCGTGTCGTCAATCAATACGGCACCGCGATCAATGTTGTTTGGTAGGGCTTTGTGAACGAGTGAGCCTTTGGCGCCAATCTCAACACCATCGATGATAGTATTGGTCGGAAGGATAACATAATCTTGTTTTTTTGTCGTATAAGCATTGGGGTTGTTCATTGCCACCTTGTTTGCATTGCAATATTGAGTAGCGTCTTCTTTTGTTTTTACAAGCATAATGGAGACGCCTCCTCCATATCCCCATTGAAAGGCTTGGAATGTAGAGAAGTTTACAATCATGTTGTCTACCTCTGGATTGTCAACCGTCGTGGCATATTGGTGGGGAACAAAAATCTCGAAGTTGGCCCCTGTCAGATTACGCGCTTTCGCCTTCTTTCCGCCCTCACTATGATCTACAGCCGAGTGTGCGATAACAATACTTTGGCCGGGTTGTACGATGTGATCACGCCCTTTGCCAGGAATTGTATAAAGCTGACTGATGACAATTTTGTCCTTTTTGAGGTATTCGGTCATTTCTCCGGCTTCTGAATCATTAGGGTCTGCAGCAATCGCGATACTTAAACCGTCTGCGTATAATGGTTGGTCACTGATGTTCTTAATGGTGAGATATTCTTCATAATAATTACGATCGTATGCCCCATCGTTTGAGGAACAGTTGAAAAACAGCTCATCCAAGACAAAGGTCTTGTCTAAAGTCTCAAAAATTGGTTTAACGACAAGTTTCAGTTCGGCGTTCTTTTGGCTGAGCGTATAATTGTCTATGGCGCCATACATGGTGCAAACACCATTCTCCGCATCTTCGGCTATTATTTTGTATGTACCCTGTGGGAGTGTTGTTGTGGCAATCCCTTTGTCATTAACGGTAGCCGTAGTCGTTGCTCCCGATTTTTGTTCGGTTAGTTTAACCTGAAACTTAGTGTACATAGAAGCCTCATTTACGCCTTCAATTTGTATCGATAGTGCACACAGTTGTTCTTGTTCATCTTCTGAACATGAAAATAGCGTAATAAAGGAAAGTGTAGCTACGAACATCCACAAATAACTTTTCATTTTAAGATATTTTTAAGTGTTTGAATATGTTAGATAAAATATTATTTGCAAAAATATAGATTATAACATTCTATTGCAATACCTATTAATAGGTATTTGTAAATGTGCCTTATACTATGTCCTTTCCATTAAATAAAGAGAACGCAACAGGTTGTGGGCTTTAGGTTAATACTATAATCCTGACATTTTTACCGTTCGGATTGTCCGCTTGTTAAACACCCTTCACCTGAGTTCGGGAAAAAAGTGATGAAAAAAAATGGCAATCTCGTTATATTACATTTTTATATATAATAATCAGAAAGTTACAAATATAAGAGAGATGGCAATCGAAGACTTTTTTTTTGCAAGCTCATGAAAATTCAGAGTCTTTTGTATTGCGGATGACTTTTAACAAAGATTTTTACGTTGGATAGCAAAAATGGGATATATGGAAACACTATAGCGTCAAGCACCGAATGCGTAAGTGACGGATGAGCCGTACGGAGATCATGACTGCTCTTGTCAGTTTCTTCTTCAATGATTTTTTCTATTTCAAGTATTGTTGCCTGTTTTTAATAACAAATAGCCCTTATATGCTTCCAAACATATAAAGGGCTATTTGTAGTGTAAAAGCGGCAAATATCGAATGCTTACGCTATACCACATAAAGGCGGATAATATTAGATAATTACAAAATACCCCCACGCGATCTTGAAAGAATGGTGGGGGTAATGTGATATATGTGTCTCGACCAAGAAGTTTGTCTAACGGCCGATGTATCTCTCAGCCTCAAGCGCAGCTTTGCAACCCGAACCTGCTGCCACCACGGCCTGCCTGTAAACAGGGTCGGCGCAGTCGCCTGCCGCAAACACTCCTTCCACATTTGTGCGTGTGCTGCTACCGTCAACCTTGATATATCCCACATTGTCCATGTCCAATTTGCCTTTGAAAATATCTGTATTGGGCGTATGACCAATGGCAAGGAAGAAACCATCTATGGGTAAGTCGTATCTCTTTTCGTCATCTTCGCCTTTACGGAAAACCACGTGAGCTCCTTCAACGCCGTTTTCACCGTATAGCCCCACGGTGTTAGTCTCGAAAAGGATTTCAATTTTTGGGTTATCCTCGACGCGCTTCTTCATGATGTCCGAAGCCCTGAGGTAGTCCTTGCGCACAATCATGTATACCTTGCTGCATAGCCCGGCGAGGTAATTGGCCTCCTCGCATGCGGTGTCGCCACCGCCCACAACTGCCACCACTTTCTTGCGATAGAAAAAGCCATCGCATGTGGCGCATGCGCTAACCCCCTGTCCTTTATATTTTTCTTCGTCTGGAAGACCGAGGTATTTGGCGGAAGAGCCCGTGGCAATGATGATGGTATCTGCTTCCACTTGGTCGCCTCGGTCGGTTGTCACTATATAGGGTCTGATGTCAAAATTCACTTCGGTAATCACGCCGTCGCGTATATCTGCGCCAAACCGCTCTGCTTGTTGGCGTAATTGCATCATCATCTCGTTGGCATCAACACCCTCTGGATAGCCGGGGAAGTTTTCCACGATGGTGGTTGTGGTGAGCTGGCCACCAGTTTGCAAGCCACAATATAAGATTGGCTCAAGATTGGCGCGGCCTGCGTAAAGTGCGGCCGTATAGCCTGCAGGGCCACTGCCTATGATTAAGCATTTGGTATGTTCCATATTTTTTGTTTCTATATCTCCATGCGGAGATGGTTATTTTTTAAGTGTAATTGTTGCTTGGTGAACGATGCTTGTTGTTGCACCACTGCATACGCTTGTATAGAGACGGACTACTCCGCAAGCGCTGTCTCGATGTCAGCGCATATGTGTTCTATCTTTTCGGTGGGTTCATAACGCTTAATGACCTGTCCTTTTTTGTTTATAAGAAACTTAGTGAAGTTCCATTTGATATCGGCGTTTTCTTTATAGTGTGGGTCTGCCTCTGACAATAGCTTATCGAGCACAGGTGTGAGTTTGTGGCTCTCGTCCCATCCGGCAAATCCTTTTTGTGCTTTTAGAAATTTGTATAAAGGTTCTGCGTCGTCGCCGTTCACTTTAATCTTCTTGAATTGTGGAAAGTCGGTGCCATAGTTGAGTTTGCAAAACTCGTGAATGGTCTCGTCTGTGCCGGGTGCCTGTTGCCCAAACTGGTTGCACGGAAAGTCTAAAATCTCGAAACCCTGTGAATGATATTTCTGGTATGTATCCTCCAACTCACTGTAAGTGGGCGTGAAGCCGCACTGTGTAGCGGTGTTAATAATGAGCAAGACCTCATTGGAATACTCTTTAAGCGACACCTCTTTACCTTTTCGGTCTTTCACGGTGAAATCGTAAACAGTTTTCATTTTTTTTGTCTTCTATGTATTAATAATGGTGTTTAGGCAAAATTACAAAAAAGAATGGAGATAAGAAATTGCTGTTTAACATTTCTTTTAGAATTAAATATATTTAGGGAAATCCCCTTGATATGTAGGGAAATCCTACATAATAATATACGTTTTATCTTGTCTTGAAATGTAAAAAAAGCTAACTTTGCAATAATAACAAAGACAATACGACAAAATACCAAACGATATGAAAAAAATTATCAACTTGTGCGCATTGGCACTTTTGGCCATTCTATCCATGTCTTTTTCAGCTTGTGATTATGATGACGTGGATCGAGCGACTGTGCTAAACGGCACATGGCATGGCTCTCTTGGGCAGTATTATTCCACTGTCTATGGCGATGGCTATGACGAATGGGAGACGGAGTTCAGGTTTGCAACTTATGACGACTACAGCATGCGAGGCGAAGGAGTAGAGGTGGACTACGATCCTGACATGTGGAGTGACTTTAAATATTATGACTTCAATTGGGAAGTGGTCAATGGTAGCATATATCTTTATTACCGCAACGGTGACAGATTGGTGATACGCGACTACCAGCTGTCTGACTATCGTCTGAGTGGTATTCTTGAAACCATGGACGGCTATGAGGTGGCAAGGCTCGATTTGGGACGTACCTCGTATTGGCCATGGGGCAATAGTTATGCTAAGAACACACGAGCGGGTATTGATGCTCATGCAGGAATAAAACGAAACTTTAAGAAATGATGTATATGAAAAAGTGCACTACAATGATGTTGGTGGCCATGATGATGAGCCTGCCAACGCTTTTGACAAGCTGTAACAGTGACCCTTGGTATGATGATCCTTGGTATGACGATTGGTCGTGGGGCAACGATTACAATCACCGGCCTGACAATGAGAACGTAAGCAATGACGATTTTTTCGTCTTGATGGCGCAGACTCTTGCCGGACAATGGCGCGGCAATATGATGGCATACGAGATTGACGACCATGGTTATGCAATAGATAGTTTATTTTATACCACGGATATAGAGTTCAAACAATATAACCGTCAAAGTATTTCTGGCACAGGAACGCAGTACGACTTTCATCCCGACACTGAGGAATTGGAGATGAAGCGCGATTTCACTTGGTATATTGACCCACAAACCGGAGACATATATCTCATTTACAAAGAACAAAATGCAGATGGTACCACACGAAACTACACTATGCGCGTGGCCTATGACGATCTGAATATGAACAATCGTACGTTCACGGGGTATCTGTGGGCGGAAGATGGTCGCGAGGTGGACGATTTTTGGTTTGACCGTTATAATGGTACCCGAGCTTCAAGCAAACAAGGTGCAAGAAAAATCAAGGTGGTATTTAGGTAGACATATTGTTCATCGCTACCTTGACGACATGCTTATCAAGCTATTTTCCTAAGTGGGAGAAATAACATCGACGATCATTGTAGCCAACCAGTCTATCCCTCGAAAATAAAAATTGCGGTTTTAATATAGCTGTAGATTTAAGCAGGAAGCTTAATCTACAGCTCTATTTTTTTATATTTGAATGTCTTTATTCACATTTTTATAACCCCAAAGGGCATAGAATAGCATGTAAATCATGGCTATCATCGGTACAATATACGATACCATGTAACCTATATGGTCCGCAATAGAGTTTTGTATCAGAGGCAACAAACCACCTCCAACAACCATCGTCATAAATATACCACTGGCCTGAGCCGTGTATTTGCCCAGCCCTTCGGTGGCAAGATTGAAAATGCAGCTCCACATCACCGAAGTGCAAAGGCCACATAAGACAAGGAGAATGGCACTCAATGGTAGCGTGGCCATCTCAAATCCAGATCCATTAAATACGGGCATACTTCCTGTTACCGTCTTTGGTAAAAAAACAGCAATAAGTATTAGTGACAAGCCAAGACAGTTTGTAAATATCATCATGGTTCTACTCGAAACCTTTGATGCCGTAAAACCTGCAATCAGACGACCTATAAGCATCAAGAACCAATATGTTCCAGCCGCAAATCCACCTATGGTAACTGCGGTTGCCACATTCAGACCTGCACCAGAAGCGCCTGTGTCCGATAGGAAAAAATTGAGTGTGCCGGGGATGCCTACCTCTGTACCGACATAAAAGAAAATAGCGATGACACCCAATGTGAAATGGCGAAAAGCGAATGGTGACCGTTCGAAAACAGTTTCGCTACTATGGTTGCCCTCTGGGTCTGTAATCGGCACAAAGCTCAAGATGATGAAGGTCATTGCGAAAACACCCATAGCCAAGAAGAGCACAGCATTGACGTCAGTGATGGCTGTATCCTTGCTTATCTCGCCAATGAGCGTTCCTACAAACATAGGCGTGAGTGTTCCCATAAACGAATTGAGTGTTCCGCCAATTTGAAGCAACTGGTTTCCTCGGTTTCCGCCGCCACCCAGAAGATTGAGCATTGGGTTTACCACCGTGTTAAGCATACAAACCGAGATACCTGCTACAAAAGCTCCGAGCAAGTAAATGTAGAAGTTGGCTGGCAACCCGCCTATCATGCTTTCGGTGAAGATTTGCCCAGATAGATATTGTACGTACACTCCAACAAAGCCACAAGCTATGGCAATAAGTGCTGTTTTTTTGTAACCCACTTTGGAAAGAAGTTTGCCAGAGGGGATGCCCATAAATAAATAGGCGAGAAAGTTCATCATATTTCCCAACATGCCAAGAGTGTTGCTTCCCTCAAGGGTAGGCTGATTTTTCCAAATAACACCGATTGGTGCGGCAAGATTGGTAACAAAAGCTATCATTCCGAAGAGGAATATCATAGCAATAATAGCGATGTAACGCGATTTAGAATTGATTGTTTGCATTTTTTCCTTAGTTTAAGGGTTTGTTAGAATATTATTTATAATTATTAAAATAGTTTTTAATGTTTCGCATCAGTCCATCATATTTCCCTCTTTTCACGGCTGAACCTTTGAACAATCTCCGATAATCATCTATTGACAGGCTGCGCCATTTTTCAGATGTCATGCTCAGAAGTTCTTCTTTGGGTTGAAACTCAGGTATATTGTTAGGTGTGGCATATCTATTCCATGGGCACCATTGTTGGCATTTGTCGCAGCCATATATCACGTTTCCCATATTTTTCTTGGCTGTTTCGCTCAGTTCCTTGCGGTTTTCGATGGTCTGGTAAGACAGGCAAAGCTTTGCGTCGAAATCATGTTCCATGCTCAATGCGTGTGTGGGGCAGTGGTCTATGCAACATGTACATGAGCCACACTTATTATTCATAGGCTCGTCATAGTCAGTCTCAAAGTCTACAAACAGCTCACCAAGAAAGAACATGCTGCCAGCTTTCGGAATGATAAGTTGGCGGTTTTTGCCCACAAAGCCTATTCCAGCTCGTTGTGCCCAATATCGCTCAAGTACTGGCCCACTGTCCACAAATACCCTATAGTTGGCAGTTTGAACATTTTCTGGGCCGTAAATATAGGTGGCCAGCTTGTGTAGCTTGTGTTTCACCACGTCATGATAGTCTTGTCCGAGTGCGTAGGCTGCTATCTGTGGCTCTCCCTTGGGCAGGGTCTTTGCGGGTGCATAGCTCATCGCGACCGATATGATCGACCTCACGCCATCCATCAGTAAGCATGGGTTTATACGTTTCTCCAAATAGTTGCCCATCCATGTCATGTCTGCGTTCATGCCGTCTCTAAGCCATCTGCGGAGATGCCTCTCCTCTTCCTGGTTCACTCTCTCGGCTTTGGCCACGCCACAAGCCGAAAATCCTAAACGTTTGGCCTCGGCCTTGATGTCACTCGAAAGTTTTGAATTCATAGCCTTGTTCCCTCAGCCATTTCAGTGCTGCGGGCAGTGCGCTGCGTAGTTTGTCAATGCTTTTCGTTGAGTCGTGAAATGTGATGATAGATCCATTGCGTGCGTATTTTTTGACGTTTCTCAGCACGTCGTCGGCCGTGAGCCATTTGGAGTAGTCACGAGTCACGAGGTCCCACATCACTATCTTGTATTTACGCTGGAGCCACCAATATTCAGATGGGCGCATCCACCCATGTGGTGGTCTAAACAGGTGGCTTTTTATCAGCTCGTTGGCTCTTGCCGTATTCATGGCATACGATATAGTCCAATGCTTGAACGCCCCCATGTGATTAAAGGTATGATTGCCAACCTGATGCCCCTCTTTCACGATATGATTGTAAAGATCATGATATCGAAGTACGTTCTCGCCCACCATGAAAAATGTTGCTTTGGCATTATACTCTCGCAGCGTCTTCAAAATAAACGGAGTGGAGGACGGAACCGGACCATCGTCAAACGTAAGATACACCGAGTGATCGTTGGGGTCCATTCGCCACAAAGCGTTGGGATACAACCAACGCAACCACTTGGCTGGTTGTTCTATAAATCTATTCCTGTTAAACATGCGTCAGTTTGAAAGTATGAAAGGCGAAAGTTCCAAGTAGGAACTTTTGCCTTTATAGATTTTACTCTCCAGCTTGACCTCCTTTTCCTATATAGACACGGTAGTAATTGTCCACTTGTGTCTTTTGTTTAGCCGCCAAATTTTTGTCCACCATCTTGGTGATTTCAGACAGTTGCGACATAATGCTAAGCTGTATCATGCAGTCTCGCTGTGATATCGCGAATTTTGTGCCATCCAAGCTCAGATAGTATGTCTCGTATTGGCAAGCTTCTTTCCATGCAGCGTTGATTGCATCCAATGCTTTTTGCTTCTGCCCTAATAATGCGTAAGCTTTGGCTATGTCAGCTCCGCCACTCATATAGTTGAGCGGTACATTATATGCGGGAATTTCCTTTTCAACTTTTTGTAACACCTTGAGAGCTTTGTCTTTTTTATTTTCGGCTATCAAGTGCAATGCGAGCATGCCAAACAGACGACGGTGGGTGTAGCACATGCGCATGATAGTTTCGTCCAAATACAGCCCCTTGGTTTTCAATCCACCATAGCGGTATCTATTCATCAAGTTGTTATAAGTCTTCTCCGTATCAAAATTCTTGGCACCATTCGTGTTGGTGAGGAATGGTGTTATACGGTTGGCTAATCCCTCTTGAACGAAGTTGTCACCTAAATTCATGTAGTTGTTTTCACCTACTGTCATGGCCACATACACCGGTCGTGTCCAATTACAGTTGGCTATGATCTCCAGCATCATCAGCTCGCCCTTGTAAAGAGCGTTTTTGCCTTTCAGCGATATTACCATCTTGTCAGGTATGCTATCGCTTGCCATCATCATACCACTTCTTTTCACAGCGTTTTTGTCGATGGAGACATAGAGGGTGTCGGTAGGAATCATGTGCATGGCTTCCTTAACTTTGGTCTCTGGAACGTTAAAAACTTGTGCGAGAATAGTGGCTTGTTCTGGCGTGATGTTGCCTCGAACCCATTTGCTCATCACGTTGCTCACTTCAAATGGGTTGTCACCAAACAGTTTCTTGGCGGTCGCCGCATCTTGCTTGTACAACTCAAGGATACTCTGTTTCATATCTGGTACCACTTCCACATACTCGTTCGTTCCCGAGCAATAATCAAGTCGAGGCCATGTGATAGGTAGCGACGGAGATCTGTAAGCCGGTCGCTTCATTTGGTCAATATACCAGTCTGTTTGAATGTAGCTCAAGTTGCATACACGCGCGTCAGTGCGTACGCCCTCCACATCTTGGTTGTACCACAATGGGAACGTGTCGTTGTCGCCATTGGTGAATAGAATAGGATTGCCTTCGTCTTGTAGCGTCATGAGATAGTTTCGCCCGAAGTCTCGACATGTGTAACGATTAGACCTGTCGTGGTCATCCCATGTCTGCGAGGCCATTTGGATGGGCACGAGCAAGCAGACCGCTGCCGCCACTGCTGCCACCACCACGCCATCCGCGTGCAAATATTTCTTCAGCAGGTCTATGATGGCAGCTACGCCCATGCCACACCAGATGGCAAACGCATAGAATGAGCCAGCATAGGCATAGTCGCGCTCGCGCGGTTGCACGGGTGTTTGGTTCAAGTAGAACACGATGGCAAGTCCGGTCATAAAGAACAAGAAGAACACTACCCAGAACTGCCTGATACCACGACGACCGCGGAACGACTGCCAGAGCAACCCTACCAAGCCAAGCAGGAGTGGTAGGCAGTAGAACACGTTATGCCCCTTGTTCTCTTTCAGAGCGTCTGGCAGCTTACTTTGATCGCCCAGTCGCATGTTGTCTATGAATGGAATGCCGGTAATCCAATTACCATGCTCTGGCTCTCCATGACCTTGTATGTCGTTTTGCCTTCCGGCAAAATTCCACATGAAATATCTCCAGTACATGAAGTTGCACTGATAAGACAAGAAAAATCTTATGTTCTCAAGCTGGGTGGGCATTTTCACCATCATGGCTTCACCGCAACGGTCATACGGCACTTGCGTACCTTCCACTCCGCCCATCCACGACTCGTAGTCTTGTGCGTGGTCAGCGTCATACATGCGTGGAAACAGCATGTTTTGCGCAAAAATGTAATTGTTCTTGTGCGACACCACAAAATAAGAATCTTTCTCATCCTTGGAGGCTTTTTCCTTACGGCTGTAGATAGGCGCACCTTTGCTCTGCTTGGGTTTACAAAGGTTACCCTCTTGCTCAAGGGCCACCTGTGAGGTGTAAGCTTGCCCGTACAAGAGCGGCCTGTTTCCATACTGGTCTCGGCTTAGGTAGTTACCTAAGGTAAAGATGTCCTCTGGAGAATTTTGGTCCATGGGTGGGTTGGCTGCCGAACGTATCACTATCAAGGCGTAACTTGAATAGCCTATCAAGAGCATCAGCGCACACAACAAAGCTGTATTCTTGAAACGAGAAGTTACGACGTTGACCATCTTGCCATCCGATCGCTTCTTATATTTGAGCAAGAATGCCACGAGAGCTAATACAAACACGCCAATCACCAGCGCGCTCCAGCCATAACCATAAAAAGGTATGCCAATCAATGCGAAAGCCACAAGAAAAGAAACGTTTTCCCTTTGCTTGCTTTTCCCTATATAGCTCTCGTATATACCCCATAACACTGCTGAGACGAGTAGAACTATATAAATCACCAAACCTGTGTTAAACGGCAGCCCAAGTGTGTTGACAAAGAACAGCTCAAACCATCCGCCAACGGTCACGATGCCCGGTACCACGCCATAGAGCACGGCCGCAACGATGACAAACGAGATAAGCAGGGCTATGAGCGAGCCTTTGGTTTCCACATTCGGGAAACGACGATAGCAGTAAACCAGTACAATGGCGGGAATACAAAGCAAGTTCAGCAAATGCACGCCAATGCTCAGGCCAGTCATGTAGAAAATCAGCACCAACCAGCGGTCAGCATGTGGCTCGTCGGCATGATCTTCCCATTTCAGGATGAGCCAAAACACGACAGCTGTGAAAGCTGACGAGTAGGCATAGACCTCTCCCTCCACGGCAGAAAACCAAAAAGTGTCTGAAAAAGTATAGATGAGCGCTCCAACCAAACCACTTGCCTCAATTGCAATGAGTTTACTCGTTGAAAGACTGTCCCAATCTTTCACGATAAGCTTGCGTGTGAGATGGGTGATAGTCCAAAACAAGAACATGATGGTGGTAGCGGAGAGTAGCGCGCTCATGGTGTTGACCATACGAGCCACTTGGCTTGGATCACTGACAAACTGGCTGAAGAGGTTAGCCGTTAGCATAAAGAATGGTGCCCCCGGCGGGTGTCCCACTTCCAATTTGTAACCCGTTGTGATAAACTCTGGACAATCCCAAAACGAGGCTGTTGGTTCAATGGTGCAACAATACACCGTGGCAGCTATCAAGAATGCGAGCCAACCCAGCACATTGTCCACTAATCTGTACTGTTTCATTGATGATTTAATATAATTGGTCTTATTGCAATAATTGCTTGCAAAGATAACAAAAAGCTAAGAGAGAACGTTCAAAAATAAGTTTTTTTTACCTTATTTTCCATTCCAGCACGATTTAAAAACTAAACTTATTTCTTTTTTCTGTCATTTTGATTTTATTCAATTAAAATTGGGATAGACTTGTAATGTGAAGAATAGAGGAAATGATCTTATAAGCCCAACTTGTAATCATGGTCTACGCATCAGGTTACGCAAGCAAAGCTGCGAAACTAAATATAACACATAGCTTTATATTTGTAAAACATTGTTTATTAGATATTTATTTAAATACCATATCGTTTTAAGGGACATTAGTGTATAATTTAAATGTAGCATGAAGAATGAAAATTCAATTACGATAATTCTGTTAAATATACATGATAGCTTATTTTCATGTTTTTCATTCGTTAAAAAAAAACAACTATTACAAATCGTTTTTCCATTTTTAGGTGCTTTCCAATATAAACATTACTTTTGTAAAATAGAATAATTTGATAGCGAAAGTTGTTAGTCATCTTAAGATACGGAACTTTTTTGCTTATGCTTTTATGTTATAGTTGTTTTTTATGACCATACAATATATTATCATAATTAGCATAGTTGCTGTATGTGTTGGTATGGCAATTTACCGCATTTGTCGAACTATAGCCAAACCTAATTCCGCATGCGACGGCTGCCAGCTAAAAGATACATGTGCGCGACAAAAAAAATTGCAAGGACACTTTGAACATAAACCTATCAATACATTAGAGTCTGGCAATGAATGTGTAAAAGACAAGAGGCGCATATTTGACAAGTAACGTCTTTTTGTTACATCTTTCTTGGTTGTCCATGCGTATTCTTGGCCCAGTAGAAAAAGTATGGGGTTTCATTTTGCTTTTGAGATTAACCCCTTGGTACAATAAATGGCCGTATGTTTTTTGAAGAGACGCTCACCATGTACAACATAGGTGGGCGAATGAGGCGTGAGTACGCTTCGAGATGGCGACAGAATGTTTGCGCATTTTCGTTTTTTCTCTTTAAAACCCTGCTTGTCCTGAACGCGGTTTTTGAAAAAATTAGAAATAGTCAATTATTTGAACAAATAACCCTCTCAAATTCGCTTATTTAAAAATAAGTTTGCCTTCGTCCGAAATACGCGAAATCTGAGATAGTTTGTAAATGACTGACATTCAGCCCCTTTTAAAAAACAGCCTTTATTTTTCTATTTTGTGGTCTGCGGTTGAGTATCAAATGGCATGATGATAAGGTTGTAATCGCAGCGT
>QWBY01001387.1_pt1 | contig 14876 bp, 14 predicted proteins | sample 1972471 | NCBI WGS metagenome assembly QWBY01 (sample SAMN09866722, study PRJNA288562) | Human gut metagenome isolate term6_stool, whole genome shotgun sequencing... | reverse complement strand
TAGAGTTGTCTTTCCGTGGTCTACGTGACCGATGGTACCGATGTTAATATGCGGTTTGGTTCTCTCAAACTTTTGCTTTGCCATTTTCGTCTCCTTTTTTAATTATCTTTATTACTTTATTTTTGGAGCTGTTGAGCAGGCTTGAACTGCCGAACCTCTTCCTTACCAAGGAAGTGCTCTACCTACTGAGCTACAACAGCCTGTACTCACTTGCTTAAAAAGCAATGTGTAATCGTAGTTATAGTACAATAAAAACAAAAAATTGTCAATAGATTTTTAGCAAGTTTCTCGCTGTTTCAAGGTTTCATATACAGCAACTGCAACGGCATTTGAAGCATTCAGAGAAGAAACCTTTCCCTTTAACGGAATGGAGATCATATAGTCGCATTTTTCTTTGATCAATCGGCTGATTCCCTTCCCCTCATTTCCAACAACAAGAGCTATAGGACCCTTCAGATTTTGTTCATAGTAGCGTTCCCCGTACATATCAAGTCCAACAATCCACACTCCCTTATTTTTCAATTCATCCAAGGTTCTAGACAGATTTTTAACTCTAGCAACCTTAACATATTCAGCCGCACCCGCTGCGACCTTCATTGCAACCGAATCAACGCTAGCGGCACGCCTTTCAGGGATTATTATACCATGCACACCTGCGCATTCTCCCGTTCTTAAAATTGCACCTAAATTATGCGGATCCTCTATGCCATCCAAAATCAAAATAAATGGGTCCTCGCCATTTGTTGCAGCCGCCTCGCAGATACTATCCACATTTGAATATTCAAACACCTGTCCCTTGGCAACAACACCTTGATGATTTGCTCCTCCGGAAAGTCTGTCAAGAGTTTTTCTGTCAACAAACTCAACACGCACCTTAGAAGCTTTAGCCAGACCAATAATTTTTCTAAGAGATCCTGTTCCTCCATCCAACACAAGAACTTTTTCAAGTTTTCGGGAAGCCTCAAGTGCCTCAATCACAGAATTTCTACCAAAAATGAAATTATCATTAGCAACATCTAAAGACTTCTCTTTCTGCAGATATTCTTTTTTCTGAGTTTTCTTTGTTTTCTGCGTCATCTTTGTTCGCTGTTGTTTATGCTGTTTCTGCCCATCTTGTGTTCTCATGTTATATCGTCCTTCTTTCGTAAAGAACATATTGATATTTTGTCCCTTTGTATTCTTCTATAGGACCCGTCCACGTGATTTCTAGCCCATCGACTTGATCAAGGTCAACAAAATAGCGATCAGCTGGAAGCTCTGCGTCGATTTTCGTTATATAAAACTTGTCACAATGCGGCATCATCTGTTTGTATATATCTGCGCCTCCTATGACAAAAGCTTCATCACTTTTTAGATCTCCAGATTTGATTAGATACAAAACGTCTTCGATTGAATTTAAAACCTCTGCACCAGAAACTTGAAAATCATCTGCTCTTGTCAATATTATATTTCTGCGATTTGGGAGAGGTTTGCCACCTGGAAGTGATTCAAGTGTTTTGCGTCCCATTATAACCGTCTTACCAGTCGTCATCTTCTTGAAATGTTTAAGATCGCCTGGAAGATGGATTAAAAGGTCGTTATCTTTACCAATTGCCCAATTCCTATCGGCTGCCAAAATTATATTCATCGTAATTATCTCATTTCCTATATCACGCTATATTGCTATTGGAATATTCGTAATTTGTGATCCTTTTTGGTAGTTTTCAATAACAACATCATCAACAGTGAAAGCATAAAAATCTTTAACTTCAGGGTTCAATTTAAACTTAGGTGCTGGATAAGCTTCTCTCTTAATTAGTTCCTTGATCAGTGGCACATGTCTATCATAGATGTGTGCGTCTGAAATTACATGCACAAGCTCACCTGCTTTTAAACCCGACACCTGCGCAAGCATGTGTAGAAGTACAGAGTACTGCACTACATTCCAGTTATTTGCCGCCAAAATATCCTGAGAACGTTGGTTTAAAATTCCGTTTAACGTGTCCCCCGTAACATTAAATGTCATAGAATATGCACACGGCTCAAGGCCCATCTCTGAAAGGTCTTGAAAGTTGTAGATATTCGTCATTATTCGCCTTGAATACGGTGTGTTTTTTAGCTGCCACAAAACATTATCCACCTGATCCATTTCTCCTTGAGAGAATTTATATTTTTTTGCCATCTGATAGCCGTATGCCTTGCCTATTGAACCATCTTTATCAGCCCACTGGTCCCATATTTTGCTACCTAAATCTTTAACATTATTGGATTTTTTCTGCCAAATCCACAACATCTCATCTACGCATAGCTTGATTGCTGTCGGTCTTAAGGTAAGCGCCGGAAACTCTTCGCTTAGATCATATCTATTGACTACGCCAAAGGTTTTGATTGTATGGGCTGGGGTTCCGTCCTCCCACCTTGCTCTAACTGTCTGACCTTCGGACGAAAAACCTTCATCCAATATTTTTTGGCACATATTTATAAAAAGATTATCAGCTTTACTCATGTTTAAATTCTCCTAACCAGCAATTATCCGACAATTTCTATAGCTTTGTTTACTATTTCGATAATTCTATCATTTTTCCCCAAGATATAAAGATATCCTATAAGGGCTTCGAATCCCGTAGCTTCTTTATAAGTCAAAGGCGACGTGTTCTTGGGCAATGTGTTAGTATGACGATTTTTCCCTCTTTTGAATACTCCCTCTTCCTCATCTGTCAAAAGTTTTTCTTCTCTAAGCTTTGTTATTATCATTGACTGTGCCTTTGCAGATACGTATTTTGTCGCAGCCTTATGTAGCCTGTCAACCTTAAAAATGCCAGAACGCACTAGGTGTTCCCTTATGTATACTTCATAAACGCTATCTCCAAGGTATGCCAAGGTTGTGGCGTTTATTTGCTCAACTCGAATCGCTTCTTGCTTATACTTATTATCACTTAGAGAAAGTGCGGTTTTCTGTGATTCCGATGAGGGGTCATGGTTTTGCATTAGTTTGTTTCCCTTATTATCTGCACACCTTGAGGTGTATCCTTGAGACTTATTCCGCGTGCCGCAAGCTCGTCACGAATTTCGTCAGCCCTCTTGAAATTCTTCGACTTTCTAGCTTCTTGACGTTCATTTACAAGCTTCATTATATCTTCTCCAAAGTCTTCTTCCTCGTCGTCTTGAAGAAGTCCGAGGACAGAGCAAAGCGTCATCATTTTTTTAAGTGCTTTTTCCGCAAACGCCTTGCTCGACCCATTGGCTATTTCTTTATTGATTGCCGTAACCATTTGGAAGATTGCGGATATTCCGTCTGCAGTATTTAGGTCATCGTCCATTGACGATATGAACTCGTTTTCATAGGCTTCAAGCTCTTTCAAGGTATCTTTCTCAGACTCTGTGCAATCGCTATCATTGCCCTCTTTGATCTGAAAGCTTAGATTCTCTTTGCATGTATGAAGCCTCTCAAGTCCTGACTTCGCCTGCTCCATAAGTGTATCGCTGAAGTTTATAGGGCTTCTGTAATGACCAGAAAGTAGGAAAAATCTGATAACTTCGCCCGTGTAGTCCTTGAGTATATCCCTAACCGTAAAGAAATTGCCCTTTGACTTTGACATCTTTTCATTATCGATTGTAATATAACCGTTATGCATCCAATAGTGAGCGAACGGAACTCCATTACAGCACTCTGACTGAGCGATTTCGTTTTCGTGATGTGGGAACTGCAAATCCTGTCCGCCAGCATGAATGTCAATGGTGTCACCGAGATGCGTTTTTGACATTACAGAACATTCGATATGCCATCCTGGTCTTCCCATTCCCCACGGAGATTCCCAAGCAATTTCATCCTCTGTTTTTCTAGCCTTCCAAAGAGCAAAATCAAGAGGATCCTCCTTAACCTCGCCTATTGCAATACGAGCACCCGACTCCAAATCATCGATATTCTGACCCGAAAGCTTGCCGTATTCAGGGAACTTTCTTGTAGAAAAATAGACATCGCCATCTCTCTCGTAGGCATATCCCTTGTCGATAAGCGTCTTTATAAAGTCAATTATTTTGTCGATGTGGCTTGACACCTGAGGGTGAACGTCAGCCTTTCTGACATTTAGCGCCCGCGCATCCTTAAAATACTCAGCGATATACTTCTTGCTTATCTCCGGTGCAGAAGTGCCCTCCTCACGGGCACGGTTAATTATTTTGTCGTCAACATCCGTAAAGTTTTGGACAAATTTAACCTTATACCCCCTGTATTCAAGATAATTCCTTAGTGTATCGAATACGACAAAGGGTCTCGCATTTCCTATGTGAAAGAAATTATATACCGTAGGTCCGCAAACATATATGCTCGCTTCGCCTTCTTTGATTGGCACAAACTCTTCCTTCTGCCTTGTAAGTGTGTTATATATCTTCAATTTGCTCCTCCTTAGCTTCTTTTACAGCATCTGCCGCCATACATTCAAGCTCACCAAGCTGTGATTCCAAAGATTTAATTCTTCTTCTTAACGCCTTCATTTCAATCGCTATAGGGTCTGGTAGATTTATCTGATTCATATCGGCAGTACTTGTTCCATATCGTTTCACAATTTGCCCTGGTATTCCGACCACTGTGCAGCCAGGTGGAATTTCCTTAAGTACGACTGAGCCTGAACCAATTCTGACATCATCCCCTACTGTAAATGGCCCTAGTACCTTTGCGCCAGAGCTGACTATGACCCTGTTTCCAATCGTTGGATGTCGCTTGCCCTTTTCTTTGCCCGTTCCGCCAAGCGTAACACCCTGATATAGAGTTACGTCATCGCCAACCTCTGCGGTTTCTCCGATAACAACCGCCATGCCATGATCAATAAAGCAGCGCCTTCCTATCTTGGCGCCTGGATGTATTTCAATTCCCGTGCCATTTCTTACAGCCTGAGAAATCATTCTTCCAAGGAGCTTCAAACCGTGGTTGTAACACCAGCTTGCGGGTCTATGCCAAATAAGTGCCCATATACCTGGATAGCACAAAAGAACCTCAAGACGGCTTCTGGCCGCTGGGTCTCTTTCCATTACCGCTTCTATATCTTCTTTAACTTCCCTGAAAAATTTCATACTAAAACTTGACGCCTCTTTCCTGCTGCCACTTTATTCCCATAAATTCTATAATCTGGATTCTATATCTAACCTCAGTTCATCAACCCTCGCAAGCTCTGAGATTACCGATGAACCTGTGAAATTAACGATGAGCCCCTGATATTGCCGATTAGCCCCCGAAATTACCGATGTGCCTATGAAATTACCTCTCAACGCAAGCTATTTTGTTACCCTTATGCTCTTAATAACAACGTCTTGCTTAGGCTTATCCATGTAATCCCTTGGCACAGAAACTATCTTCTCGGCCTCTTCCATGCCCTCTGTTATCTTACCAAATGCCGCATAACCTCCATCGAGATGGGGTGCATCTGCAACCATTATAAAGAATTGCGAACCCGCAGAGTTAGGGTCCATAGCCCTTGCCATAGATAAAACACCAGTTGTATGCTTCAAGTTATTTTCTACCCCATTTTGGGCAAATTCACCCTTTATTGTGTATCCTGGACCGCCCATTCCAGTTCCTTCAGGACAACCACCTTGAATCATGAAGCCTGGAATTACTCTATGGAACGTCAACCCATCATAAAACTTCTCATTTGCAAGCTTCTCAAAATTCTCTACGGATATAGGGGCAATGTCCTCATACAGCTCGCCCGTCATAACTCCGCCATTTTCCATTTCAATAATTACTTTTTTCATATCTTATCCTTCCTTATATCTGGATTCTTCCACAACAGCTTAATTCTCGCCTTATTATATCACCTTATTAAAACCGCTCCGATAATGCCCGCTGCAATAATCAGAAGAAACGGATTAACCTTCCATCTTCCAGTAATCACAATAGTTCCAATGAGTATCCCTAAAGACACCACACTAAGCTCGCCGAGAATTCCACTTAGCATAAAATACCCAGCAGATGCTACAAGCCCCACCGTTACAGGTCTTACACCAGAAAGTGCACCTTGAATAATCTTGCTCTGCTTAAATTTCTCAACAAAATAACTAACTGCCACGACCATAACAAAGGACGGCAAGGCAACCCCTAAGGTAGCTGCAAATGCACCGCCAAAAGCATCAGTATAATACCCGACATATGTTGCGGCATTAATGGCAAGCGGTCCAGGCGTCACCTGAGATATGGCCACAAGATTTCCAAATTCCTGAGGGTCATCTATGCCAAAGGCTTTTGCCGTCTGAAATATTATCGGCAGCATAGCAATTCCGCCGCCAAAGCCAAAGATGCCTATTTGGGAGAATGCGAGAAATAAATCAATCGACATGTTCATTCCCATCCTCCATTTCAACCATCTCTTTCGGCTCTTTGTTTTTCTCTGAAAAATCTACTTTCCAACCCTCGGTCTGTTCTCTGTTATTAATAAACTTGATAACTATGCCAATTACACACCCAGCAATAATAGCATAAACTGCATTCACGCTCAAAATACCTACAGCGATAAAGGTTGTAATTGCCATGATATAATGCAGAGCACTTCTTAAAGCATGGCTTCCCACTTGGTATGTTGCTAGCAATATCAAGGCTGTGGCAACCGCTTTAATTCCAGCAATAGCACCCTTTACATATAGGTTCCCCGACACCTGCTCAAGCACTTCTATGACAAGTATAATTGCAACAAAGCTAGGAATTATTACACCTACTGTTGCAATTAGTGAGCCTACGGGTCCCTTTTTTCTATAGCCAATGTATGTGGCCATATTGACAGCAATTACGCCCGGAAGACCCTGGCTGATACTTAGACAGTCGAGCATTTCATCCTCTGTAAGCCACTTTTTCTTATTGACCATTTCGTCCTTTAAAAGCGGAATCATTGCCATACCACCACCAATGGTGAAAAGCCCAAGTTTTAAAAATGTAATAAACAGTTCCAAATACATTATTTCAAATATATACGACCATCCGACTCTAAAGATACAATCTGCGAAGCCGCTGCAACAGCTTCCTCGGCGGAGAGAACTGTTTTATTCTCATCACGTCTTAGCTTATATTCTACCTGTCCTTCACCTGCTAGTTTGCCAACAGTAATTCTTATTGGAATACCAATAAGGTCGGCATCCTTAAATTTAACACCCGGCCTCTCTGATCTGTCATCAAGCAAGACTTCAACTCCCATACCTTGAAGACTATTGTAGATTGATTCTGCAAGTTCTTTCTGGACATCATCCTTTGGGTTTATTAACGTTATTATACAATGATATGGTGCTACAGAAATAGGCCATATTATACCATTTTCGTCGTGATGCTGCTCAACAACTGCCGAAAGTGTTCTCGTCACGCCTATGCCATAGCAGCCCATAACTATAGGCTTCTCCTCCTGATTTTCATCCTTGTAATATGCGCCCATTGATTCAGAATATTTTGTGCCGAGCTTAAACACCTGCCCAACTTCAATGCCCCTTGCAGTCTTTACAGGGTTACCACAAGCTGGACATGCATCACCCTCTCTAAGTGTTTTGAGATCTACTAAGATGTCCGCCTTATAATCTCTGCCGTAGTTTACGTTTTTTGTGTGATAATTTGATTTATTAGCACCCGCTACGAGATTTACCTGACATGAGAGCTCGCTATCCACAACTACTATGCAGTCGTGTAGTCCAACTGGACCCGTAAATCCGCCGACACAACCAGTCGCAGCCGACATTTCCTTCTCATCAGCAAACTCAATCGCGTGTTCTGGAATATCCAAAGCATTAATCAGCTTGGTCATGTTCAATTCCCTATTACCTCGGACAAAGGCAGCAACATATTTGTCTTTCTCGCCCTGCTCATTGTATGTAACAAAAAGGAGTGCCTTCATGGTCTTGTCTTCTGTGATACCAAGAAATTTTGCTACCTCCTCGATAGTTTTTGTATCAGGGGTATGCACATCTTCCATCGGCAGAAAGTCTTTTTCAGTTCCTGTCGGGCTAGCATCAAGGGTCTCAGCCCTTTCTAGCGTTGCAGCCATATTGCATGCCTCACAATATGCTATCTCACTTTCCCCGACTTCAGAAATCGCTGTAAACTCATGAGAATTGCTACCGCCAATTGCACCGCTGTCAGCCTCGACAGGTCTGCAATCAAGACCACACCTTTTGAATATTCTCTCATATGTACTGAACATTTTCTTGTAGCTCTCATCCAGCCCCGCATCGTCCTTGTCAAACGAATAAGCGTCTTTCATAATAAATTCGCGGCTTCTCATAAGCCCAAAACGAGGTCTTGCCTCATCTCTATATTTTGTTTGAATTTGATATAGATTAACAGGGAGCTGGCGATGTGAAGTGATGTCAGCTCTCGCTATATCGGTGAAAATTTCTTCGTGCGTTGGTCCTAGACAAAAGTCTCTGCCATTTCTGTCTTTTAACCTCCACAGCTCAGGTCCATAAGCGTACCATCTGCCAGATTCCTGCCACAGCTCCGCCGGTTGAACCGCCGACATCAAAATTTCCTGACCACCCTTAGCATCCATCTCCTCGCGAATGATGTTCTCAATCTTGCGAACTGATCTGTATCCCATGTTCATGAATCCATAAACACCGGATACGAGTTTTCTAATCATTCCCGTTCGCAGGAGCAAAATATGGCTCGCAAGCTCAGCTTCACTTGGAACCTCCCTTAATGTTTTAAGGTGCATCTCTGATAATCTCATAAGTTTCTCCTCATCTATCTAATATTCTTTATTCTGATTTCTCGAATTCTTGACTAACCTTGAAAGACCAATCCCATAAAATCCAGCCCTCTTATATCAACAGAATTTGTTCCCACGACGTCGCAGAATTCAATCCCACGAAGGTTTTGAGAGCAAAACAGTTGCGCTCGCAGCAATCCCTTCGCCTCGCCCCTCAAATCCAAGCTTCTCTGTTGTTGTTCCCTTAATATTAATCCCATTTTTCGGGCTTAGCACTAACTCTAAATTCTTTTTCATTTCATCAATATGTGGCCTTATTTTAGGGGCTTGGCAAATCACCGTTATATCAGCGTTTTCGAGCGTATAGAATTTTTCATTCATGAGTGCAACGACTCTCTTTAAGAGTTCAATACTTGAAACTCCCTTATATTCAGGAGCTGTATCCGGGAACAAAAGACCAATATCACCTTCCCCCATAGCCCCTAGAATTGCATCCATCAAGGCGTGCGTCAGAACATCAGCATCCGAGTGCCCCAAAAGTCCTTTTTCAAACGGAATATCAACGCCTCCAAGAATGAGCTTTCTATTTTCGGAAAATGCATGAACGTCATATCCTGCGCCAATACAAACCGTTTTCGTTAAATCCTCCGGGCTTGTAATCTTTATATTAGATTCGGAGCCGAGAACCGTCGATACTGGCAATCCCATAAAATCAACCAGACTACCTTCATCTGTCCCAACAAAACATTTCTCTTCGGCATACTTAATGGCATTTAGGATAATTTCACCAACAAAGCCCTGAGGCGTCTGAACAGCTCGTAGGTCATCTCTGTTCAGCGTTCCCTTTTTCACATCTCTAATAGTATCCTTGAGCCTAACAGCTGGTACGACTGCTCCTTTTTCGTAAGCTTCTTTGATAACCCTGCGATATAGGTCAGGCGAAGCATTTGGTCTTGCAGCGTCGTGAATTAGGACTATGTAGTTCTCAGGCTTATCATGCAAAGCAAATTTAATGCCCAAGGCTGTGCTTTCCTGTCTAGAAGCGCCGCCTTCAATCACTTCAAGCCTTTTTAACTTTACGTCCTTCCTGTATGGTCGAAAGTTGGATAACACTCTATCCTTGTCTTGTGATTGCAATACATCCTTCGATTCAAAATTTGGGGCACTTGAAGAATGAGCATCTGCCTCTTCAGCAATCTGCTCATATGTCAAATCAATATATTCAGGGTTGGTAACAACAATTACCTCATCTATCTCGTCCACAATACCAGCAGTTAAAATAGATTTTTGTAATGGCGACCTGTCATCAAGCCCCTCCATTTTTATAAATTGCTTAGGAAGACTATACCCTAGCCTTGTTCCTTTGCCTGCAGCAGCGAGTATCAGCACAATTTTTCTGTCTATATACATATCGAATTTGGGTTTCCCTCTCACAAATAACTGAAACGCTCTACTTCTTCAGCCGTCCAAAAATCATTCTTCCAGCAGCAGTTTGCAGAACACTTGTAACACCGATATCTACAGTATTGCCTATCTTACCTCGTCCGTCCTCGACAACAATCATTGTACCGTCATCCAAGTACCCGATTGCCTGACTGCTATCCTTACCCTGCTTCACAAGATTAACTGTCATTTCTTCGCCCGGAATAACAACCGGCTTGAGCGTGTTTGCAAGTTCGTTAATGTTAAGGACTTCAACGCCGTTTATAGTCGCAACCTTATTCAAGTTAAAGTCATTTGTTACTACTTTCCCACCTAGAATCTGTGCCAGCTTGAGCAGTTTAACATCGACCTCCGGAATTTCTTTGATAGATTTCTCCGAATCGGTATTATATATTTCTATGCCATACTCAACCTGTATTTTGTTAAGGATGTCAAGCCCTCTTCGTCCCCGTACCCTCTTGAGTGAATCCGATGAATCGGCAATATGCCTAAGCTCAACGAGCACAAATTCTGGAATTACGACCTGCCCTTCCAGAAAACCGGTCTTCATAATCTCAGCAATCCTGCCATCTATTATTACGCTGGTATCAAGGATTTTAGGTGTACCCTCGGCCTTCTTTTTGCCTTTTGCAAAAAGTTTATCCTCAAATGCCTTTCGTGGAACTGTAAAGCTTTCAACAATTTCTTTGCCCTTGCTTTTAGCTACAACCGTGCCTATATAGCCAAAGAACATATATGTGGCAATCGTTATTGCAGCATAGAGGTATTGGTCTTCTATAATCGCTTCATAAATCTGGCTTACAAGAAGTGCAATAAGGAAGCCTATAACAAGTCCTACTGTACCTGTTATGATTGCATTTGCAGAGACGCCTGCCAAGTCGCTTTCAATGTTGTCTGCCATTTTGGCACTTCCTCTTCTAATTAGAGGTGTCAATCTGAAAAAAATAATTGCGAAAATAATTGCGAAAAATAATCCTGCTACATATACTTCGCTTTTTGAGAATTTCTGAAAAACATCAACTCCTGCGTAAGCGAAAAACTGTATGCAGAGTATAAATAGACCGTAGCCCATGAAGGCACCAACAATAGTAAGCAACACTCTTAATAGTTTTTTGATCATACCTATGAAAAACCCCCTTTATTAAAAAATTTTATTAAATCAACTCAAACTAGTGAGTGCGATTTCTTCCCTTTAAGTAAAACTCTTCCGTATTTTGTAGGATTTTCCTATTAATAAATCTGTTTTTCCTCAGTCAATTCTTCATCATGCCATAAAGCCATAATCTCAGCTTCGACTTTATCTCTAACTTCATCCGGCGTTTTCCCCTCTACAAGCACAATCTCGCTTTCGAGAATCTGTCTTGCATTTTTAAGCATTTTCTTCTCTCCTGTAGAAAGCTTCTTCACTCTATCCACTCTGAGCAAATTCCTGACAACCTGTGCAGTATTTAAAATATCGCCAGTCTTTAGAAGGTCCATGTTTTCACGGTATCTTCTATTCCAGTTTTTGGGCATTTTCGAGGACTCCCCAGATAAGACGCCATAAACCTTTTTCAAAAATTCCTCACTGACGATATGTCTTATCCCCACTTCTTCACTTGAGGAAATAGGCACCATCACATCCAAATTCCCAACTGCCAGCTTCAGGACATAATAATCTTGCATCTCTCCTAAGGCTTCAATTTGGTCAATTCGCTCAATAATACCTGCCCCATGCATAGGGTAGAGAATTTTATCACCAATTTTAAACATTTTTACCTTCTTTCAACAAAAAACAAATCTCCTATGTATAGTATATATCTAGCCTGATTTTTAGTCAAGAAAAAGAGGGTTTCTCAGCATTCTACAGTATTCTACTTATAGACCCTACAATTGATTAACAAAGCTTAATTTGTCTATGCGGGTGTTACAAGATTGTGCGTAAAAAGCATTAGATTAAATAAAATGACGCCCCAAAAGTGATTTCTGTATCAAAATCTCTTTGGAGCGTCATTCTATATTTTGTTGTATTAGTATTTATATGCTAATGAAGTATAACACCTATTGTCGCTACGACGGATAAAACAAAAGAATCAACGAAATAAATGCACTAATCATAGCCAACGTGCCGGCATACACAGTCACATCTAAACTATCACCAATTTATTTTGTCAAATATTTTTTGATAAATATATTTATCATTCCAGCTGATACAAGCATCCCCAACATTGCAAGCAATATATCAACAGAATTATCTCCTGTCATAGGGCTTTTATTGTTTTTAGGGATAGTCTGTTTATCCGGAACCGGTGTTTTGTTGTCGGCATAGTGCGTGTTCGTAACCACAAATCCATCCTCGCCGTTACCTGTTATATGGACCTTGTAATTATCAACTTTTTCCTCATCTACAGTATAATTAATAACTTTATCTTGATTTTTTCTTGGCAGGTCTGAAAAAACACCACTCCAATTGTTGCCTTCATTTAGGACAAGCTTTGTGCCTGTGTCCTTGCCGTCTGCTAACAGCTTAATCGTTACACTTTCAGGTCTATGCCTGTATTTGTTGTCCTCATCCTTCCAAACTTTCTTTACATTCACATTGGTAGCTTTAGCTTCATTTATTAACTGTACTTTCTTTGTTGCCTGAAGTTTATTTTTGCCAGTTATAAGAGTTAAATCAAGAGGAGTATTTTCATCAAGCTCATCTAAGACTTTCTGATAAAACTCATCTGCTTCCTTTTCATTTTCAAAGACATAGATTTCAGTATCCTTGCCACCGTAAGCTAATACATCAACTATCAAATCCTTTTCTGGTAACGGTAAATCAACCCCTTCAGATTGTTTTTCTATCAATTTATACCTGAATATCTTGTTTTTATAATAATTAACAATTTGCTCCTCATCTATCTTTTTATTATGTTTTTCTATGAAGTTGTACGCATCTTTAGCGGGGATTAATGGCTTCTCTATTGTCTTTATATTCCCTTGCGCATCATATGTTTTGTTGATAGCAATCGGTCTTGTTGTCATTTTTAAAGTGTAGTTAACCGCAATGTTCTTGCTTAGAGAGAACTCATTAACGACATCAAATGTGCCTTTTCTAAAATCCTCATATTCGTTTAAAAACTGCGAACCAAATTCGTAAGCCCCAAGGAAATCGTATAGGTGATCCTCTGAGTTATAATACTCCGTGCCAAAATTATTTTTCCAGCCCATAACACCATCTGTATCTGGGTCATCGCCCCAAGAAAGCTTGTATTCGTCTTTCTTCAATTCATCAGCTTGGCTTTCATAATAGTCTTTTTGTTCCTCGGCAGTCATTCCTAATCCCGGATTGCTAAATTGTTTAGGGTCTAATTTGCCGACAGAAAAGCTTGATGTATTAGTTGATGTTTCAATCCTACCCCATTCGTGGAGAAATGCATAGTTGAACAAAGCATAAGCCTGCTCGCCATCATTCCTGAATGCCCACGCAAGCTCGTTGAATTTTTTGTCTACATAATCATTTGAACTAAAAGGAATCTTGTATGAATGATTAACAAGCCCAGGCACAACATCTACCGTGCTTTGTTCTTTTGTTATCTCATCAATCTCATTACTCTTTAAGTATTTTTTATTCGCACTATTATCCGGCACAAGGTCAAAATTAAGTGTTCCATTAACATCCTTGCTTTTCAAATTTTCTAGCTTAATAAGCTTAGTGTACCATGCCTGCTGAGGTATAATTTCAGAACACGAAACATTACCTCTAGCTGATTCAGCACTGACAAATAAAGTTGATGTAGCAAAAATAACCGACAAGAATATTAAGAATAATTTTTTTAAATTCATGTTCTCCCTCCAGCTTGTATTTTGTTTTAATTGATTGTTTTTATTTTATCAAACTCGCTTATGAAATTCAACACAAAATATTTGCGCGTCACATACCCTGTTGTTGATGCTTCCCACAACTATAGCAAAAGGGGGGTACGACACATTAGATAAGTTTATGATTGTCGCAGATAGCAAAATAGCACAGCGTTAATACTGTGCTACTTTGTTCTGAAATAAAATTGCGATTTTAATCAGTTTTAATCATTAATATGTCTCTTTGCTCTTATGAGAACGCCCACCGATGCTGCCATGCCCAAAAGAAGCATCATCAATTCAAGAGTTGCAAAATCCATATCTCCTGTATTTGGACTGGTAGCTTTAGAATTCTTTTGCTTTGTATCAAATTCCACTTTTTTAGGTGTGAATTTCCATGTTCCTACAAAGTGAGCATCTTTTCCATCTATTGTCGTTTCTGCCTTGTCGTAGCCCACAAAGGTCCAGATTCCATCTTTTGTTTCTACTGTTGTCTTTGCAGGTTTTGTTGGATTTACCTTGCTTCCATCCTTCTTACCAGTCTGGTCGCTTGGAAGCAGCTTCTTCACTTCGTCTGGTAGCTCTTTGTTAGGGTCAGCACTCTTAAACTCGTGCGTTACCTTGTAGGTTGCTGGCTCTGGGTCTTTCTCAAATACCCATGTTCCGATTACATGCTCGTCCCTGTTGTCTATTGTTACATCTTTTCTGTCATATTCTTTGAACTTCCATGTTCCCTTGTTTACATCATCTCTAAACTCTGCATCTTTTCCTTGTGGAACTGGTGATGTTACTGTGTCGCCCTTTACTTTGTCTGGTACATCTTTAGGTGCCTTTTTCTTAAGTGCTTCAGGCAGTTCCATACCTTTGGTTCCGCTCTTGTACTCATATGTTACCTTGTGCTTGTTTGGTACAAATGTCCACTCGCCTACAAAGTTTACATCTGCGTTATCT
>QWBY01001382.1_pt1 | contig 14911 bp, 15 predicted proteins | sample 1972471 | NCBI WGS metagenome assembly QWBY01 (sample SAMN09866722, study PRJNA288562) | Human gut metagenome isolate term6_stool, whole genome shotgun sequencing... | reverse complement strand
GATAGAGTCACTTTTAGGAAATCAAATTGACGATCCAGAAGCTAAGAGAATAGTAGGAAGAATAAAAGCTCTCAAGGATTATATGGTTAAGAAGAGCCAGTGGATATTCGGTGGTGACGGTTGGGCTTATGATATAGGTTTTTCTGGAGTAGACCATGTTCTAGCAAGTGGTGAAGATATCAATATCATAGTATTCGACACAGAAGTTTACTCTAACACAGGTGGCCAATCATCAAAGGCAACACCACTTGCAGCAGTTGCTAAATTTGCTGCATCTGGTAAGAAAGTACGTAAAAAAGACCTAGGTTTAATGATGACAACATATGGATATGTATATGTTGCTCAAGTAGCAATGGGAGCAAACCAAGCCCAAACACTAAAGGCAATCAAGGAAGCTGAGGCTTATCCAGGACCATCTCTAATCATAGCATACGCTCCATGTATCAACCACGGTATCAAGGCAGGAATGGGCAAGACTCAAAGAAGAGAAAAAGAAGCAGTTGCTTCAGGTTACTGGCATCTATGGAGATTCAATCCACTTCTAGCTACAGAAGGAAAGAATCCATTCATCCTAGATTCAAAAGATCCAGAAGAATCCTTCCAGGAATTCCTTCAAGGTGAAGTTCGTTATGCATCACTTAAGAAGGCCTTCCCTGAAAGTGCAGACCAACTATACGCAGAAGCAGAAGAAGCAGCACGTGAAAGACTAGAATCTTACAAAAAAATGGCTCAAGGAAAATAAAAGAGGTAGTTATGACAGCAAATTTAGAAATGATTAAAGAAGCAAGAGAAATTCTTGAAGGTAATATTGAAAAGACTCCAATTTATACAGCATCTAGAATGGGTGAAAACCTATATATTAAGATGGAAAACTTACAAAAAACAGGTTCCTTTAAACTCAGAGGAGCCTTCAACAAAATAGCCCATCTTACAGATGAGCAAAAGAAAAAGGGAGTAATATCTTGTTCAGCTGGAAACCACGCTCAAGGTGTGGCCCTATCAGCGACAAGGCAAGGAATCAAATCATATATCTGTATCCCATCAATTGCACCTCTTTCTAAAATCGAAGCAACTAGGGGCTACGGTGGTGAAGTAATAATAGTAGACGGAACCTTTGATGATGCCCAAGCTAAGGCATATGAGCTTCAAAAAGAGAGAGATTTAACCTATGTTGCACCATTTGATGATGAATACGTACTATCAGGCCAAGGAACAATAGGTCTTGAGATCTTAGAGCAACTCCCTGATGTAAAATACATCGTAGTACCAATAGGTGGGGGTGGACTAATTTCAGGAATAGCCCTAGCCGTTAAATCTTTAAGACCAGATGTAAAAATCATAGGTGTAGAGCCAGAAACAGCTGCATCAATGCTAGCTTCAAGAAAAGCTGGTAAAATCGTAACACTCGATTCTGCAAACACTATGGCTGATGGTATAGCTGTCAAAAAACCAGGTGAAATTACATTCGATCTATGCGAAAAATATGTCGATGAAATAGTAACAGTTTCAGAAGATGAAATAACCAATGCTATCCTAAGACTTCTAGAAGAAAGTAAGGTAAGTGCAGAAGGAGCAGGCGCTTCATCTGTAGCGGCAGTACTTTCAAATAAATACGATTTCTCTGATGGAAAAGTCTGTGCGGTTCTTTCTGGTGGTAATATTAACGTTAACACAATCTATCAAATAATTAACTCTGGTCTATTCAAAACTGGAAGACTTACAGAAATTACCACAACAATTTCCGACAAGCCAGGTGAGCTAATCAGACTACTCACTATAATAAAAGACTTAGGAGCAAATATCAAAGATATCGACCAATTCAAATCAGCAGAAACAGTTGGATTCGATCATGCCGTAGTAAGAATCATAGCAGAAACTTACAACAAGGAACATAGAAACCAAGTATACCAAGCTCTAGCAGATGCAGGTTACGAAGAAAGTCATATAAGACGCGACAAATAGCAGAAAAAAAGAAAAAAGGGTGCACGGACTGTGTTCGTGCATCTTTTTCTTTGCCTATAATTCATAGATAATAAGATTTTGTATTTTAGATTTTCCTTGATTATGGTAGAATATAAGTAATTGTTAGATTTCAGAAGGAGGATTTATGTCAGATTATATTATAAGTTCTGAATCTATAATGGATTTATCCGCCGACTATGTGAAAGAGCTCGGCATTAGTTTTATAAAATCAAATTACGAACTTAATGGAGAAATATACTTAGATGATTTTGGTCAAAGCTTAGATATGGAGGAATTCTATAGAAATATGGAAGAAGGTGTAACTCCAAGCACAGCTGCCATTAACACCCAAGCTTATTTAGACTATTTTGAAGAACTTCTACAGAAGGATATGGATATTATCCATGTTTGCCTATCTTCAGGTCTATCAACACAATACTCATGCCTTATACAAGCAATTGATGTCCTTAAGGAAAAATATCCTGAAAGAAAGATTTATCCTATAGATTCAAAGATGGCTTCATCTGGGGTTGGTCTTCTTGTAGATAAACTTGTAATTCTTAAAAAAGAAGGGATGAGCATCGAAGATCTATACGAATGGGCAGAGAAAAACACACTTCATGTTATAAGTTATACTAGCAACGAAAACTTGGAATATGTCGCAAGAGGTGGAAGGATATCAAAAACTGCTGCAAACATTGGAAATCTCCTAAAAATTTGTCCTCTAATAGAGATTGATGATCAAGGCCATATGCAGGTAACTCAAAAAATAAGAACAAAGAAAAAACTTCTCAAGAACTTAGTAGATAGGATGGAGAAAAACGCTATTGGTGGTGTAAATTACAATGACAAATTATTCATAAGTCATGCGAGCAATGAAGAGACAGCAATTGAATTAAAGGGGATGATGGCAGATAGGTTTAAAGAAATTTCTGCTATAGAAATATTTAAAATTGGTCCAACTATTGGTAGCCACATTGGTCCGGGAACTATTACAATGTTTTATTGGGGAGAAAAAAGACTAGGATAATTAAGAGAAAACGCTTGTCCTATTAGCTAAAACTTGTATAATAGTGTTAGATAAATAATTAACAAATACAAGGAGGCTATATGACCTACAAAACGTTCTCAGTACCAAATACTATTATTCATGGAGAAGATGCCCTAGAATATCTATCAACTATCGATGGTAAGAAAGCAGTTCTTGTAACTGGCGGATCTTCTATGAAGAGATTTGGATTCTTAGAAGAAGCAAAAGCTCAACTAGAAAAAGCAGGACTTGAAGTCGATATAATCGATGGTGTGGAACCAGATCCATCAGTTAAGACTTGCCTAGAAGGCGGTAAAAGGATGGAGGAATTCGAACCTGATTGGATAATTGCAATTGGTGGAGGATCTGCTATGGATGCAGCTAAGGCCATGTGGGTTTTCTATGAATATCCAGGATATGACTTCACAAAGCTTGCTGATTTCGATAATCCAGCTCTTAAAAATAAAGCAAGACTTATTTGTATACCATCAACATCTGGAACAGCTTCAGAGATTACAGCCTTTTCTGTAATAACTGATACAGAAAAAGAAATAAAATATCCGCTCGTTCACCCAGACTTCGTACCAGAAGTTGCAATCTTAGATACAAGAATTCCTGCCAAGATGCCAGAAAAAGTAACAGCTGCAACAGGAATGGATGTTATGACTCATGCGGTAGAGGCCTTTGTTTCAACAAGTGCTGATGATTTCACAGACCCATATGCTATTAAGGCCATAGAATTAGTCTTTGATAATCTTGAAAAAGCCTATAAGAATGGAAGCGATATGGATGCACGTGAGAAGATGCACACGGCGTCAACTATTGCAGGAATGGCCTTTACCAATGCTTCTTTGGGTATTGTTCATTCTATGGCCCATAAGATTGGAGGAGTTTTCCATCTAACTCATGGAGAGGCCAATGCAATAATGTTACCATATATTATTGATTACAATAGAAAATCTTGTGATAAGTATGAAAAACTTGAAAAGATCTTAGGCATAGAAGATATTGCAGAAGAAATTAGAAAATTAAATGCAAAAGTCGGCATTGCTCCTAATATTAAAGAAGGAGAAAATACAGTAATTAGCGAGGAAGATTTCCTTAATCACCTTGATGCAATGAGTGAAAATGCCTATAAGGATGCTTGCACATTGACAAATCCTAGGGAAACTTCAGCTAGTGATATCAAGAAAATCTACAAAGCGAGCTTCTATGGAGAAAAGATAGACTTCTAGAACATATGAGGGATGTTTAATTTAATCGGTGGATAATTATCTCTAAATAAGGGATAAATAGTTTTTGTTTCCATTAATATGAATTAAACATCTCTTTTTCCTTATAGTATAATATAAAGGAAAGAAGGTGGAATATGAATTTTTTTGAAAAATCAAACGAAATAAAAGATTATATGATTGATATAAGAAGAAGAATTCACGAAAATCCAGAACTTGCTTTTGACTTGGAAGATACAACAAATCTTGTAAAAGAAGAATTGGACAAACTAAAAATAAGCTATACATCTCCTATAGAAAACTCAGTACTAGCAAGCCTAGGCGCAGGAGATAAGACGATATTGTTAAGAGCTGATATGGATGCTCTTCCAATCGAGGAAGAAAACGACTTGGATTTTAAGTCCAAGAATCAATGTGGACACATGTGCGGTCATGATTTTCATACAGCAATGCTTTTAGGAACTGCAAAGATCTTAAAGGAAATAGAAGAAGACCTTGATGGTGTTGTCAAATTGATGTTTCAACCTGCAGAGGAAATCCTCAAGGGTTCAGAAAAGATGATAAGAGCAGGAATCCTAGAAAACCCTAAGGTAGACAGGGCTATGATGGTTCATATGGATACAACAAGACCTTTGGGTATCTATATCAAAGAAGGAGCTATGGCTACATCTAATAATAACTTCAGAATAAAGGTTAAGGGAAAGTCTTCTCACGGTGCTATGCCAGAAAATGGAATAGATGCTGCCTTCGTTGCAAGTCAAATCGTAAATGGCCTACAAGAAATTGTAAGTAGAGAGCTTTCTTTTACTAAGGGGGCAGTACTTACTACAGGTCATATCAAGGCGGGATCTGCTCCTAATATAATACCAGACAAGGCTACTATCGAAGGAACTTGTAGGACCTATCATGAGGAAAGTAAAAAGCATATCCAAAAAAGAATTCCAGAACTTAGTAAATATATAGCCAAGGCCTACAGGGCTGAGGCAAGCTTTGAAATACTCTCAGATGTTCCTGCTATTATTAATGATGAGGAATTCTATAAGGATGCGATAAGAGTTTTATATAAAGTCAAAGAAGAAAATGAAGACTTTAACTTGATTGATAAGTGTGAAGCAGTTACGGCAAGTGATGATTTTGCCAATGTAGCAAAAGATATTCCATCCTTGATGCTTATGGTTGGCTGTAAGGTAGAAACTGGCGAAGTTTATCCACTTCACAATGGAAAGGCGATTTTCAATGAAAATTCAATCGTCTACGGGCCTACAACTATGGCAAGTATTGCCTATGATTATTTGAAAGGAGAAAATAAATGAAATTAATTTGCTATAAAAGATGTACAACATGTAAGGGTGTCGAGAAAATGCTAGATGAGAAGAATATCTCCTATGAACTAAGAGATATTAAAGATGATAATCCTACAAGAGATGAACTAAAATCATGGCATGAAAAAACAGATTATGATATAAAAAGATTCTTCAATACATCTGGAAAAATCTATAGGGAAGAGAATTTAAAAGATAAGCTAAAAGAGATGACTTTAGATGAAAAATATGACCTTCTCGCGACAGATGGAATGCTTGTCAAAAGGCCAATTCTTTTTACAGATGATGGCAAGATCCTTGTTGGTCCTGATGTTAAAAAATACGTAGAGACTTTATAATGAATTTAGATCCTAGTAGAATAGCAAAGCTTGATGATGATAAGTGCCTTGATGAACTCATAAACTTTATCAAGATTCAAGTATCTGATGAAGACGATCCAATAGCCCTTATGGCCAATGTTTCCGCCTTTATCAAGGCCTATGTCAGAGATTTGAATTGGGCAGGCTTTTATATAGTAAGAGATGAAGGCTTAATCCTAGGTCCCTTCCAAGGACTTCCAGCTTGTACTAGGCTTTCCTTTGATAAGGGAGTTTGTGCTAAAGCCTATAGGGATAGACAAATCGTTAAGGTTGATGATGTAGGGAAATTTAAAGATCATATAGTTTGCGATAGTAATTCAAAATCAGAGCTTGTTATTCCTATATTTAATGAAGAAGACCTAGTTTGTTTAATTGATTTAGACTCACCTGAACTTTCTCGTTTTACAAATCTTGAGATAGAGAAATTTAGGGAGATTGGTCAAATTTTAGAAAATAGAATCTATTTATAAAGAGTAAGATAAGCTGCTGGCTAAAGAATCCTAAAACTCTATTAAGGGTGATTTATGATGACTATAGTCAGCGGCTTTTTAGATGAATTGAAAATCCTATCTCATTTCGAATTGTAAAAATATCTTAAAATTATATAAAATACTTATATTTTCTTTCGTTTATTAGTATAATAATCGGTAAGCCAGATAGAATTAAATAAAAAAACTTATATAATACTACTAGTATTCTTAAAAATGAAAAGAGAGGTTTGTATGACACATGCTAGCTATGTAATTAGCGCAACATCTTCTGTCGATATTAGCGAAGAACTCTTTGAAAGGTTAGATGTGAAATGGATTCCCTTCCATTATCAGATAGACGGAAGAGATTATTTAGATGATTTGGGAGAAAGTATAAGTCTTAGCGACTTTTATGAAAAAATGATCGCAGGTTCCTACTCAACTACCAGCCAGATAAATGTTTTTGAATATCTTAATTATTTTGAACAGTTCCTAGAAAATGGTAAGGATATAATCCATCTTTGCTTATCTTCAGGAATAACTGGGGAATATAACAATGCACTAATAGCAAAAGAGGAACTTTTGGAAAAATATCCCGAAAGAAAAATATTTGTTCTTGATTCACTTAATGCTTCCGCTGCTCAACTCTTTCTAGTCAAAGAAATGGCAAAAATGCGAGACCAAGAAAAAAGTATTGAAGAAATCAATGACTGGGTGATAAATAATAGAGATAGGGTAAATGGTTGGTTTTTAAGCTCAGATCTAACCTATTATATTAGGGGTGGCAGGATATCCAAGACAAAGGGAGCTGTTGGTAATGCTTTAAATATCTGTCCGGTTATGGAAGTTAACAGATTTGGTGAGCTAATAGTAAGAGAAAAGGTAAGGACTAAAAAGCGTGCCGTCAAGGTCCTTCTAAAGAAGATGGCTACTTTAGCAGACGATGGTAAAGATTATGAGAAGGAATGTTTGATTATCCATTCACATGACTATGAAGGAGCTATTGGCCTTAAGGAAAAGCTTTTAGAAAGTTTCCCTAAGATAAAAAAGGATATTGAAATCTATCAATTTGGAACTATAATAGGAAGTCATACGGGACCTGGAACCTTGGCCCTAGTATTTTGGGGTGAAGAAAAGGGAAGATAGTTAGGAGGATGGATGAGACTAAGACATAAAGCAAATGCAATTCCTGAGATGAAGGAAAATAAAAAAATATATTTTGATGCTAGTGTAAACAAGGGAAAGTGGAAGGAAATTTTTGGCAATAATAATCCTATACATCTGGAAATTGGTGCTGGTAAGGGAGACTTTATCACACAAATGGCCAATTCTAATAAGGATATAAACTACATAGCCTTGGAGATGAACACAAATGCTTTTGTTGTAGCTAGCAGAAAGATGTTAGATGAAGATATGAAAAATGTAAGAGGCATAATTGGAAATGCCGAAAACCTTGAAGAATTCTTTGAGATGGGTGAAATTGATAAAATTTATCTCAATTTCTCTACTCCGTGGCCTAAAAAACGCCATCATAAGAGAAGATTATCTCACAAGAGATTTCTAGATAGATATAAGAAAATAATATCTGATGGAGCAGAAATTGAGCTAAAGACTGATAATGAAGACTTTTTTGATGCAAGCTACCTCTATTTTGAGGACTTTGGCATGGAAATTGAAGAAGTCGATAGGGACTTAGATATCAATAAATCAGTTGTTACAGAATATGAGACGAAATTTAGAAATAGAGATATGCCCATATATTTTGTAGCTGCTAAATTTTAAATTAGCTTGGGAGATTAACTATGAAAAGTAAAAAAACTAAAAGACTAATAAGTGGGTTTCTTTTTCTAATAGTTCTAGTCTTTGTTTCGTATTTTTTTGGGATGAAGGCAGGAGTATTTAAGACTAAGGAAATAGTAACAAGTGATATTGTAAAAGAACAACTAGTAAGCGTTAAAGAGCTTACTACATTAAAATACCGATACACAAACGTAGGGTCTTTCGAAAACGACAATGAGTTTTATGGAATGAAAATTCCTTTCACTACCAAGAAATTTATAATCTCCTATGATGGGGAAGTAAGTGCGGGCATAGATTTAGACAAGGCTAAGGTAGATATTAATGATGAGAAGAAAGCTATAAATATATCTTTACCTCAAGCCAAAATCTTATCCCATCAGATAGATGAGGACTCTCTAACTATTTTCGATGAGAAAGAATCTATCTTTAACCAATTAAAGATAAAAGATTTCTCAGAATTTCGTAAAAATGAAATGAAAAAGACCGAACAAGAACTCTTAGAAAAGGGTTTTTTGGAAGAGGCAAGTAAAAAGAGTAAGGATGCTATTATAGAAATACTAAATATTAACCCATTAATCAAAGACGAATATACCGTTAAGGTAAATTAAAAGTCCGCTAGCTATCTGCTTTAAGATAGTTAGCGGATTTTTAGCTTAAGAAAAAACTTACTAGAGGATAAAGGATTATTTGATGGGCCAGATAAATTGGCATAGAAAATCTTCCAATCTTTGCTAGGGTATTGTCAGATCCCTTACTTAAATTCTTTTCCTTAAGATAATTTCCTGTACCTAATCCAGAAAGATAAGCGAAGATCCAAGGTATTATAGGAAAATAATCTGTCGAAGTAAAGCCAGATGAAGGAAAACCAAGGATAAAGATATTATTTTCATATAAATAATCAAATATTCCAATCCCTGCCAAGGAAGATCGAGGTATATTGTAAGTTCCAACAAAAACTAAGAGAAAAATAATAGCAAAGTATGGAGGAATCTTCCAGGATTTTTGGATAAGTCCAGCAATAATCATAGAAAGTCCCAAACCGTTTAATACTCCCCATACAATTAATTGGTCTCTTGCAAAAATATATGTGATGATTGTAATAGCAAAGCCTATAATTGAAGTCTTTATACCTCTTTTGATATTTTTATCATATGTAAGGATGCTTGATGTAATTCCTGATATTAGAAAAAATGATAAGGCTATAGATATCTGCCAAATCCTATTAAAAGTGGTTCCATCATACCAGCTTATGGGTCTAAAATAGTTTATATTATAGGCTAGGTGGAAAAGGACCATCGATATAATAGTAAAACCCCTAAAGCTATCTAAATAATAATTTCTCTTCATAAAAACTCCTTGTTCAGATTATACCACTTAAGGTTAGTGTGTAGTAAGAAGCTAAGAAGAAAAGGAGTTTATATGAAAATAAGCAGTATTAGTAAAATCACTATTCGAAGAAAATGAATTAATATATCCTATCATGGACTAATAGAGGACTTCTTGATGGTGTAAAGGCGACATCAGCTCCTAGTATCACATAAACTTAAAAAAAGCTGGAGCAAAATGGGAAGATACAAAGTAGTTGTGGACAATGGAGTAATCACAAGCAGATCTTCTAAAGATCTACCAGCTCACGTAAAGGCTTTTGTTGAGCAAAAAATAGTCTAAGATTGAAGCCCATAAACCTCCGAAAAAGATGTCGGGGGTTTCTCTTGCCCAAAAAGTCTTTATTAATTATAATATTAAAGTGGAGGATATAATGGAAAATTTTGATCAATATTACGAATTTATATTAAATAGGGGAAGTACAAGCGGGGGACACAGTCTAGACAAGATAAAAAGTCTATTAGAATACTTTGACAATCCTCAGGATAAAATAAAGGTAATCCACATTGCAGGTACAAATGGTAAGGGATCTACTGCAAATATGATTGCCAATACACTTTCAAGCAAAAACAGGGTCGGCCTATTTACTTCACCATATATGACTAAGATAAATGAAGCTATATCAATTTCTGGAGTTGATATAAGCGATGAGGATTTTGCAAATATAATCGACAGATTAAGGAAGCCTTTAGAAGAATTGGATGAGAAGGGCTTACATAATTCATATTTTGAGGTTTTGACGGCTATAATGTATATTTATTTTTATGAAAAAAAGGTAGACGTCGCAGTTGTAGAAGTTGGACTTGGAGGAAGCCTAGATTCAACTAATATTATAAAAAGTCCGATAGCCTGTGTAATAACGACAATATCAAAGGATCATATCCAAATCCTAGGAGATAGTCTAGAAGAAATAGCCCAGAATAAGGCTGGAATTATAAAAGATGATTCTGAAGTATTCCTATATCCAAAGGAAGGTGCTGTAGAAGAAGTTTTCGTAGAAAAGGTAAGAAATACTTCTAGCAGGCTCCATACTTTTGATAAGACAGAGATAGAAATAATTAAAACAGGTCCCGATTACAATGAGTTTTCATTTAGATCTTATAATAATATTAAGACAAGTCTTGTTGGCCTCCATCAGATTTATAACGCTGTGACAGCTCTTATAACTTTGGATTTCTTAAAAGAAGAGTTCAATTTAAGTAATAAAGATATCTATAATGGATTATTAACTACGAGAAATCCTGGTAGGCTAGAGCTTATAAATAATAATCCAAGAGTCTTAGTAGATGGATCTCACAATAGGGAAGCCATAGATGCGTTGACCTATGCCATATCTTCATACAAATATAGAAAGCTCATAGTAGGATTTTCTATATTAAAGGATAAGGATTATAATTATATAATTGATTCCTTGGCCAAGCTTGCTGATGAAATTATAGTTACAAAAATAAAGGATAATCCTAGGGCTTTTGATACAGATGAACTTTATAGCTTAGTAAAGGATAAAGGGAAAGAGGTAATAGAGATAGAAGATCCAATTGAAGCTTATGAGTATTCCAAAAAGCTGGCCAATGAAGATGACCTAGTCCTTTGGTGTGGATCCTTGTATCTTGTGGGAGATATATTAAAACACGAAAAAGCTCCTCGTTAGGGAGCTTAGATTAAGTCTTTTATTTGATTATAGAATATGGAGGGGCTGAGTTTTTCTGTTCCTCTTTTTTTAATTGTTAGAAGATGAAGATTTTTCTTAGCCCTAGTCATTGCAACATACATTACTCGTCTTTCTTCCTCGATTTTCTTTCCTATATCTTCATTATCGACAATTATAGGAAATTCGTTTTTAACCATATTAATAACGAATACATTATCATATTCCAAGCCCTTGGATTTATGGATGCTCGAAAGAATCAGGTCAGCATTAGAAGATGAGAGCCTTTTTTCAAGCTTTTCCTTCTTATTATAAAAATCTTCTATAGTGTCCAAATTCTTTGTAAAGTTAACCATCGATTCAACGAAGAGATCCTTATTTACAACTTCTTCCCTATATTTTTTGCTGAAATTTGTAATGTAAGATTTATAGTCCATATATTTATAAATATAGGAAATTTTCTTATCAAGACTTAGCTTTCTTATATGTTTTAATTGTTTTTCCTTTTGGACAAGGGTTTCTATTTTGTAATCTTCTAAATCCATTTCATAAAGGGACTCAAATACATTTTTATTTAGAGCCCTATAGGAAAGCTTATCTACTTCTTTTTTATTGAGGAATGTTCCCATCTTGTAATAAATCTCGCAAAAAAGGTCAAGCCTATCAAAGTCATCAGAAAATTCAATTATATTAAATAAATCATCTATGATTTTTGATTCAAAGAAATTGAGGCTAGTAATATTTACAGAAAAATCAAGACCATCTTCCATTAGAAAGGAAATTATATTTAAAGCTTGGATATTATTCCTAAATAAAATTGCGTTCTTTTCACCTTTTTTTATATTTTCTATGATATATTTGTATTCGTCTCTAACGTTTCTTAGACTTCTGATAGTAATTTTTCCGGAAAAATCATTATTAGTAAATAAATCTTTGGGATAACGATTCTGATTAGTATCGATAAAAGCCTTGGAAATATTTACGATGTTTTTTGAAGATCTATGGTTTTCTGTCATCTCTATAATTTTTAAATCAGGATAGATAGACTTTAAATTTAACAAATATGAGACATCAGAAGCCCTAAATGAGTAAATTGACTGGTCATCATCAGCTACTATCATCAAGTTATTTAGGGGAGCTGCGATTTTTTCTATAATTTTAAATTGAATTAGAGAAGTATCTTGTCCTTCATCTACTTGTATATATTTGTATTTATTCCTAATAGAATTTAAAAGTCTTTGGTCGTTTTGAATTAATTTAAGGGCCATAACTTGCATATCATCAAAATCTATATAGAAATTTCTTATCTTGAAATTCTCATAAGCCCTATAGATTTGAAGGCTATTTTTCACCTTGGAGTCTTCTAGATAGGTCTCATCAAGCATGGCATTTTTCATATAAGATGTTAATCTGAAAAACTCATTGAGATCTTCTTTTGATATTTTTTTATCGTTGATCTTAAAGTAAATTTTGCTAATCAAATCGTATTTATTATAAAGGTCATCGGATTCTAATAGTCTTAGATTCCTATTATTTTTTTTGAGATAATTTCTTATAATAAGATAGCAAAAGGCATGGATAGTCATAAAGGTCGCATCTGAAAAATTGTATCTTTCCTTCATATCTAAGGCTTGTGTTTTGGAGAAAGTTATGGTAAGGATATGCTTAGGATCAATAGTTTTAGACAAGAATTTAATTCTTTCCAAAAGCATAGTAGTTTTCCCCGCTCCAGGGCCTGCAAGGACCAAAATTGGACCATCTTTTTGCCTTAAGGCTAAATTTTGTTGGCTAGTTAGTTTCATATCTTTATTTTATCATATTAATTTCTTTAAATATATGTTAAAATATAAGAAGAAGAAAAAAATAGATGGGGGGAAATAATGCTTACACAAAATTTTTTGAAATCAAGAACATCAACTAGAGACTTTAAAGAAGATAATTTATCAAGCAAAGTAGTAGAAGAATTAAACAAAGAAATGGAAGCTGCTGCTACAAAGCACGGCAAAGAAGACATTAAATTCTTACTACTAACAGATGGTGCCGACGTCTATCAAAAACTCCAAGGCCTAGCAGGCTATAAGGGAGTTATGATCAAGGCTCCAAGCTACATCGCTTTAAACACTCTAAATGATAAAAAAGAGACCTATGTCAAAGCTGCTTACGCTATGGAAGAGCTAATTACTAAATTAAATGAACTTAAACTTGGAAATTGCTGGATTACTGTAAGTGAGGTGGAAGAAGATATCAAGAAATCTGCCTTCAACTATACAGAAGGTGATGTTTCAATACTATTAGCCATAGGATATCCAATAGATGATACAGTTAGAGAGCACAAATACTATGATAGACTTGCAAATTCTGATTTGGTATATATAGATAGCTTTGATAATCCTGCAAGCGATGAAGATCTTGAGCAAAGGGGACTTAATAGTATCTTTGATTATGCGAAATATGCTCCTTCAGCATACAATTCTCAACCTTGGAGATTCTTAATAGAAGATGATAAACTTTCAATTTATATCAAAAACTATGCAGGCGATGTAAATTTAATAGATGCAGGTATAATAATGTATTATATTGACGAATTAGGAAAGACAATTTCATCTAATAGCAAGTGGGAGATCAAACCAGTTGTAGATGGAAGCGAATATAGCTATATCGCAAGTAAGAATTTATAGAATAATGGGCGCACAAGCGTCCTTATTTTAATGGAGGAGTTAGAATTGATAAGATTATATACAGAAAAAGATTTTGAAAAGATGAGGGCAGCGGCTGAAATTCTCTGCCAAACTCATCTGGCTATAAAAGAAATTATCAGGGAAGGAATTACTACCTTAGAACTTGATAAATTTGCAAATGAGTACATTACAAAACACAAAAAAGCAATCCCTGCCCAACTAGGCTATGGGGATTTTCCATTTACCCTATGCATATCAGTAAATGATGAGATATGCCACGGTTACCCAACAGACTACGTCCTACAAGAAGGGGATATTGTTTCAATCGATAATGTAATTGACCTTGATGGTGGTCTTGCTGACTCATGCTGGACTTATACAATTGGTAAGATGAGTGAAGAAGATCAGAGATTAGTCGATGTAGATCTAGAATGCCTAAAAAAAGGAATAGAGGCTGCAATTCCAGGAAATAGGATAGGAGATATCGGTGCCGCTATTCAAGAATATGTTGAAGATGAGAATGGATTTTCTGTTATAAGAGACTTTATAGGTCACGGTATAGGCAAGGAAATGCACGAAGATCCCCAAGTTCCTCACTACGGTAAGGCAGGAAGAGGTCCTAGAATCGAAGCTGGTATGGTATTTACTATTGAGCCAATGATTGCTGCTGGTGATTGGAAGATGAAAGTTGACGATAACGGTTGGACAGCAAGGACAAGAGATGGGTCCAAATGCTCTCAATTCGAACACCAACTAATAATTCATGAAGATGGACCAGAGATAATTACTGACCAGGATAAGTATAAGCTAACAGAAGAAGACTTAGCCTTTATTGAATCTTATAAAAAAAGAAATAATTTATAGCAAAAAGCACGGCTAGTGACCTGAACCCCAAAATCCGGAATACGGATGGAGGGGTTTTTAATACCATAAATAGTGTAAGAAAGAAAGTAATTTCTATCTTGCACTATTTTTGTATAATGAAGATGTAGTATGACGAGGGGGTTTTAGGGTTAGAATATCC